>Ga0209454_1003351_pt1 | contig 11417 bp, 9 predicted proteins | sample WorMetHERISLAND1_2_FD_187400 | JGI IMG/M metagenome (GOLD analysis project Ga0209454, IMG submission 187400) | Marine gutless worms symbiont microbial communities from Max Planck institute for Marine Microbiology, Germany - Olavius geniculatus... | ecosystem: Host-associated > Annelida >...
TCCCAAACGCTGGGTTGTCGAGCGCTCGTTTGCCTGGCTGGAGAAATAGCGAAAGCTCAATACCAGCGTGCAATTTGTCACCCTGGCTTTTCTAGCCCTGTTGCTCCAAAGATTGTAAACAGGCTCTAAAAAAAAGCCGTAGGTGTAAGTGTAGGCTGGGTTGAGGAACGAAACCCCGCACCTAAATTTTCCGGTTATCCGCGCCGACAGCACGTTATCCCTTGCGAGCAGAGGATGTAGGTGCGGGGCGAAACCCAGCTTTATTAACAGGATTATTTTTCTTAAATAACAATTATAACATCCTGTTAATATTAAAAATCCTTTGAATCCTGTACCATTAAGGTAGCGGGGTAGAGCGGTTAGCAGGGCCATCGAATAATACTCACTGCAAAAACAAGACCTTGGATGGAAATTATTTTGCCGCAAATGAACGCGAATCAACGCAAATTGGTTGAGATCGACTCACCATGATCGACTGTTTTCGATGTTGACGGCGCGTACCGAAGCATAACGAGTGGTGAGCCGGCGTAGCGGCGTAGCGGCGTAGCGGCGTAGCGGCGTAGGATGCGGTGAGCGTGGCAGGTCTTACGGGATGGCATCACGAGCAAGCGCGAACCGCATCTTCGGAGAGGTGGCGAAGGGCCGGAGGTCTCGAGACCGGGGTAGACCGGATGCAGGTCCATTGACACGTCGTTGCGCAGAGTGAAAGTTCGCATCCCAAGCATGGCGATTCTCCGACTTTCGGTAGATGCAGCGACCGGCCGGAGTGCGTCCGGTCGGAGCTTTGGACTATGTTCTTTTACTTTACATAATATACATTCTACGAAATTATATCAGGCGCTTTTCCCTGAGATAATCCGTAAACGGTCTGCCGGAGAATCACGATACGTCCGCCGCGTAGATCGTCAGCACAAGTTCGGATTCGTCGATCAGGCGGTATTCCGGTGTCTTGCCCGATAATTGCTCACTGCGCGCCAGGATAATCGGCACCCCTTCTCCACGCTTGTCCATAATGCACAAACGATGGGACGCGAATTCGTCTCGGTCCACTGGCACCGGACAGCGCGCGAGCAGGCTGGTGATCGCTTCGTTGCGGCTGGCTTGCCGATACGCCAGGCTCTCCGGCGTCATCGTGTTAGGCAAGAGCCCCGGCGTGTAGAGCTCCAGTCGATCGTCGAACAGCCGCAGGCGCACTTTGCTGCCCGCCATCGAGTAGTCGCGATGCGCTACGGCGTTGGTGATTGCCTCGAAGACGGCAAGTAGGTCGTACTGGGGTAAATCCTCGCGCCCGCCCGCCTGGCTCTTGCGCGCCGCGATCCACATGTTCTTGCGCACGAAGTCACAGGCCGCGAAGATCTGCTGGTCCAGTGGTCCCGCAATGTCTCGGGCATCGCGCTGATAGGTCGATCCGGCCTGGGGCACCACCACCGATCCCTGGTAGGCCACGGCCTGAATAAAGGCGCCGGGCAGAAACCGCTCGGGTTCCCGACAGGCCATGAGAATCCCGGCCACCGTCGGTCGCCAAGTGCTGGTATCTTCCTGCGAAGCCATTGCCAACTTGGCGAGCAGCTGTTCCGGCGTGTCGATCGAACGCGGCGTACCGAAGCGACGCCACAAGGGTTCATCAAGCTCGGTCAGCGTTGCCCGCGGCACCGGGGTTTCGTCGAACCGAATCAGACGCGCCTGGCTGCGCTGTTGGAACAAGCGGGCTAAGTAGTCGGACGGCAGCTTGCGTTTGGAGCTGCCGACGCGATGGAGATAACCACCGGGACTGCCATGGACAAACAGGCTGCGTGGCACTTCGATCTTGAGTACCGCCAACTCCTCACCCGTGGTCGATGGGAGCCAGGGGCTGCCATGGACGAACACGCTGCGTGGCACTTCACCCATGGTCGATGGGAGCCACAGGCGTTGGATCTCCGGGGCCAAGGGCGGATCGACCCGCTGGGCACAGATCTCGAAGAGGAAGCGCTCGACCAGATCCAAGTGCTTGACCGGGATCCCCAGGATGTCTCGTGTCTTGTCGTCTATCCCGAGGATCAGTACCCCACCGCGCGCATTGGCAAAGGCGGCCAATTCATCCGCAATGGAATCACGATGGGGAGCGCTGACCCGCTCGCCGGTGAATCGGACCTCCTTGAGCTCCAGGAAGGAATCCTCGCCGAGCCGGATCTTGTCCAGCAGCTCCTGGGTACTGTCAAACACCGCTCACCTCCCGTCCCAGGCGCTGATAGCGACGCTCGAAGGCCTCGCGCCCGCCTTCCATCACCCGGCAGACCTCCTGGCTGGCGGACTCCTTGCGACCCGTGTCGCTTTCCTCCTCCACGACGGGGCCTGTACCGTCTCGGCGCCAATGCAGGTGGTGACGCACAGTGTCTCGCATTATGGAGAGGGTTATGGCTGTCGTGTCCCGGAGCCCGCCCTCATCGTCCCGGCCCCGCGGTATCCGGTTGAACCGCTCGAAGGTCGCGCGCGGCTCGCTATGCTCGTCCAATCGATCCAGCTCATGTTCCCGTCGCAATCCGAGCCGTAGTGCATGAACGACAGTCGATTTGCCCGTGCCGCGCCCGCCGATCAAGGCATTGAACCAGGGATTGCATTCCAGCCGAGCCGACTCACCCTGCCCCATGTAACGGGCATCGGTGATCTGTACGGCTTCGATGAAGTGCTCCGGCAGGGCAAAGGGATCGAAGGGCCGCGGGTCATCACCGCGGCGGATGGAGAACCTTTCGCCATCCATCAGTGCCAGGCGCAGGCCCCCGAGAGCAGGGGTGGCCATCTTGACCCAGGTAAAACGAGAGCCGGGCCTGTTTGCGTTGCGAAAGTTGTGGCAGTCGCTACCCAGCACCCGCGCTAGTCGTTTCGCCTGTTTTTCGACGCGACTGGGCAGTGGATGGGCCATGTCCTCCCACTCGACGGCCAGCAGACCGTCGGTATCCATCACTTGGCGGATCGTATCGGCATCGAATCGGCACTCGCGCGTGCCTTCGCGCACGGCAAGCAATGCCTTGCCCTGATCGCCCTGCCGGTCGGCGTGGGCCGGAATCGGAATGCCGCCGGCAGCGATGACCGCGCGAACCACCTCAGCGGCGCCCAGGCGCGTTACCCCGTCGCTGTCCCCCTTGGTCCCTTCGTAACCAACCCGCCCCAGTAGGGTATCGATTCCGCTGGTCGTGGTACTCGGATCGAATACCGCGAGCAGATGAAAGCCCCCTTGAACCGAGAGCTCGACACCTGGAAATAGCGTCAATTCCCGAAACCCGTCGGGTGCCGTCCCGGCATCCGCTTGTGCTTTCATCCGGCCATAAGCCGTCTTGAGGCAATCCACCCAGGCGCCGCTGTTGTGGTCGGTAATGGCTACACAATCAATGTCCGCTGCCATGTAGCGCAGCAACCATTGCTCGGGAGTCAGCGCGTCCTCTTGTCCGATCAATCCATGCCAAGGCGTATCTCTCGACGCCGGTGTATGGGTATGGAAATCGAACTTCCACCAGCGCGACCCAGGGTAGGGCCAGTCCCTCCGGGTATGATTCGTCATAATATACCCTGCTAAATCAGTGCCTCGGCGACGCCTGCCGCCTGGAAGGCGGCGTCCCTTAATAAACCCTAACCTCCGGGTGCAGGGTGAGCGCGTATAAAATTTTTTAAAATCAATGACTTCAGATGATTGTGAGTCAAACCTAATAATATAGGTTAATTGTAACTTATTGATTTATAAGGGCATGCGCTCGCCCTGCCTCCGGGTGTGTTTCTCAATGGTACAGGATTTACAGTATGTTATAATTGTTATTTAAGAAAAATAATCCTGTTAATCCTGTTAATCCTGTTAATCTTGTCCTATTAGCAGCTGGCACGACGATGATGTCAACGGCCCCTGGTTTCGGGTAGTGCGTCAGTTTGAACAATTACACCTTCTGGCGACGGCGAGCCACAGCCCGCCGCCGTTTTGTCCATCGCTTAGCCCAACATCCGCAGGGCGTCAGCGAACCGGCAAAACCTAACCATGCGTATGCACATGCGCCCAAACTGACGCACTACCTGGTTTCGATACGGTTAGTAAGCTCAATCCGTCAACCCTTCCGGAAAAACTCCGGGGAACAGATAGGCCACCGCATGCATCGGCAGACCTATGCGTACCGGACCTTTGGGGGAATCCGATTGCAGGAGCCCTTCCCTTATCAGACCGCCGACGATATCCCGTCCCGCGCGCTCCGAGTATCCCGTCAAAGAGGCGGCCTCGCCACGGGCAAGTGAACCCCTCAGGAAGACAGACAGCAAGACGGACCTAGCCACGGACTTCATGGGTCTCCCAGGTAGAATCCCGGCGGCGCGCAGCCTTACATAGGCCTCGATACGCTGGTGCAGATTATCCGTCGCGAGTAGCTCCCCCATAAAACGCGCCTGGTCGATGCAGGTCTCGAGCAGGAACCGGCAACAGCCCGTCAGCCCATCCAGAGATAGATTACCGCGTCCGTCATAGTCGTTTCTCCGCCGCGCATCCGCCGCCGCGAGCTGGCCCAGATAGTCCGCACGGCGTCGAGCCAGACCGCGACTCATAGACCACAGCCCATACCCCTTCAGCCCCACGGCATGGAAATAAGTGTCGGTGAACAATCTCGTCACGCGCCCGTTGCCATCGAGAAAAGGATGGATCCATGCCAATCTGTGATGGCTGGCCACGGCAGCAATCAGCTTGCTGTGACCTCGATGCCTGGAGGGAGCATAAACCTGGGCGAATCGCCTCAGAAACCGGTTGAGGACGGTGTGCTGCGGTGGAACATGGCGACCGACCCGGACATCCTGCCGGCGCAGTTCGCCAGGCGCCACCGTGTCCCTGTCCCCTGTTTTTGGGTCTTTGAGCGCGCGAAAGACCTGCGGCAGATGCCGGTAGAAGCGATCATGGAGCCAACACAGAAACTCAGTACCACAGATTTGGATCTCCGGCTCGTGCGCAAGCCGCTTTTCCATGTCCTCCTGAACCTTGATGTGGGCCCGGCTCTCCAATTGGAGGGCGCGCCTGGCGGGGTCCGCGGAGTAGTCTTCCCGCAGCGCTCGCTCGATATCGACCGGATGGGTGTTGTGGCCTTCGATGAGGTTGGAATAGTAGCTGTTGATGGACCGGAAGAGCGTGCGCAAGGCCCGCTCGGTTACGGGATGCAGATTAGCCGCCGTCCGTGCGGATTCCGCCACCAGGTCCAGGGCCAAATCGGCCAGCTCCGAGTCGGCGGCGGGAAGCAAGGGTTCCATTGCCGATGGGTGCTGGTACATGGCAAGTGTGCCGATCTTACTGCCGATCTATTCCGATATTAACCATATGCTTTAAATAGTAAAAATAGGATAAATCGACTGCTTGCGCAATCTTTTTTGCCGATACACTTTTAGCCAGACAGCTTCTCAATGTTCGACAAGCCGCGATGGTTGCTGTAATAACCACAAGCCTTTCAGGTCAATGGATACGGCCTCGAATGGTGGTGCGGTAACCTGGTCGCTACCGGCAAAGCGGCCAGCTTCAACCCAGGCGCCGGCGTCGAGCCGGTAGACCTCCAAAGTTTGCTTGACCGGATCAATCAGCCACGCATACCGCACACTATAGCGTGCATACAGTGGCATCTTGTCCTGACGATCCTTCTGTTTGGTGGATGGAGAGAGGATCTCACAGAACCAATCGGGAACGACCTCGAAGCGATGATCCTCCGGCAACGGCAGCAACGGCATCCGCTCCCGCTGCCAGCCGGCCAGATCCGGCACGGCCACTTCAATATCCCGCACAAAGTGGACCTCCGGCTCGACAAAGATCCACCAGCCACCGGGACCATCTATGCCGTCGTCATAACCACGTCCAATTGAGCGATCAACACGAACAGCGACGCGAGCATGGTGTTTAGACAGCCGCGGTTGGGTGTGGAGTTGGCCATTCAGAATCGCTCCGGTCACTCCTTCAGGCAAGGCCTCCAGGGCTTCATAGAGGGTTGGTTGATGTGCTGGTGCTGGTTGCATCATGGTTTTTCGGTCTCTGCACAATGCGGTCGATTGTTCGTCTAGCTATTTGGAGTATGCCAATAATCGTCGGCTTGGTCCCCTGGCATTTTCCGACGCGTAGGATGCGGTGAGCGCAGTAGGTCTTATCGGAAGGCACCGCGAGGAGGCGCGAACCGCATCGATGGCGCGGTGAACAGGGTAACCCAAAGATGCGGTTCGCGCGGAGAGAGCGTGCACCGATCAGCAAGCTCGGAACCACCGCGCTCACCACATCCTACATCGATCTGTGAAGATTCGCGTGATTCGCGGTTTTTCTTACGGCTGGAGATCGGCCGGGGGCTGGGCGTAGGGGAGGCGGTAGAGGGCGATGCGGCCCATGGTGAGGGGGACCGCGATCCAGCAGGTGCTTTGGTCCCGATCACAGCGGAAATCGAAATCCCAGGGGCCAGGATTCTGCGGTAGCTCGGGCAGCCGCAGGGTGAAGAGGGCTTGGCCGGTTGTGGCCGCCGGGGCGTCCTCCGGACCCAGATCCCAGACCCGGACCGTCATATCACCGCCGACGGTGGCAAGCTGGCGGCCGTCCGGGGCAAAGGTGGCACGGTAGACCGTGTTCTCATGGCCCACCAATTGCCGCGGCTCGGCGGCGGTGTCAGCATCGCCGGTGGTCTGGTCGAGGTCGTGGAGGGTAACTGTTGCCGCCCCGCGTCCGACAACGGCGACACGACGGCCATCCGGGCTCAGGCTGGCCCAGAGGGGCCAATCGGACAGATCGGCAATGGTGCGGCCCGAGGTCAGCTGCAAGCCGTCCCGTCGCCAAAGCCGGAGGCGGCGTTCTTCGATATGCGCGGTTAATACTGTGTTGCCGTCCGGCGTGAAGTCAACGGCGGCAATCCTGCCCGACTCCGCCGCCCGTGACAGCTTTCCTTCACCGCTCTCGAGATCGAACAAACCCACCTGGCCATCATAGTCGGCGGTGGCCAGCAGCCGTCCGTCCGGGGAGAAATCGACTGCATGGACACTGGCCGAGTGTTGCTTGAAATGGTGCAAGGGCTCCAGTGACAGGCCGTTTTTATCACGGCGGATACGCCAGCTTCGGGCGGTGTTGTCGTAGCTGGCGGTAGCAAGCATCTGTCCATCCGGCGCTACTGCGAGTCGCAGCACTGTGCTGCCGTGCGCATCGGGCAAATCAAGTCGCAAGGCGCCCGGTGTATTCGGCGACGACTCGACCGGTGCATCGCCTGCATCCGCTGCGGCTGCAGATTCTCCGTCAAGGAGGGCAGCAGCCGAATCCGCTGTTTCGGGCGGCAATGCATAGCCGCGGACGGCACCGTCCCTGAAGCCGATCAGCAGATCACCTGTCTTGTTGCCCACCGGGTCCGGTAGCAGGCGGGCGGAGATCGGCTCCTGACCTTCCGGATCCCAAATCCACTGGCCGGCCCGCTCCAACGGCCAGCGGCGGACAGTACCGTCATTGGCGGCGGTGTAGGCCCAAACATTGCGGACGATGACCGACCAGAGCCCGGCCACATGGCCTTGAAAAACCCGCAGGGTGGTACCGGAGGCCAGATCCCACAGCCGCAGATCATTGTCATAGCTGGCGGACAGCAGGCGTTGACCCGATGGGTCGAAATCGAGGTCCACCACCCTGTTCTGATGACCACGCAGACGACGTAGAGGCCGACCACTGGTGGCGTCCCAGACAATGATCGTCTTGTCGCTGCTGCCGGTGGCGATCCATTTGCCATCGGGGCCAACAGCGACACTATTGACCTGATCGGTGTGGATTCTCCGCAATAACTGCTCCCCATCAATCGCCGGATCCCAGATCCCGACCTGACCTCGATAGCCACCGCTGACCAGCCGACCGTCCGGCAGCCAGGCCAGGCTGGTGCCATCGGCGATGTTACTGCTCAGGCCGGCGAGGGTACGGAGCTGCTTGCCGCTGGCCATGGACCAGAGGGTGATGCCATCGCCCTGACCGGCGCTGGCCAAGGTTTTACCGTCCGGGCTCAGTGCCAGAGAGAAAACCGCTGCCGGGGCTTGCCACCGATCTTTAATCCGCCAGTCCAGAACCGACCACTGGATGATCCGGCGGTCGGCGCCAGCACTGATCAGGGTTTTGCCGTCAGCAGTGAAGCAGACAGCATTGACAGCACTGGTGTTTCCCGCTTTCGGATCATGCCCTTCCAGCCGGTGTATCAGCTCGCCGCTGTGGGCGTCGAAGACCACCAACTCGCCGCGCTCGCCGCCAGCAACCAGCCAACGGCCGTCCGGGCTCAGGGCCAGGTCGATGAGGGCGGCATCGGCGCCACGATAAATCCGGTCCGCTTCGCCGCGACGCAGATCCACAAAGCCCGCCAGCAGGTTACGGGCATGGCGGCGCTCGGCGGGGATGGCATCGTCCAGCTCGACGGTCCGGCCGAGCACACGCCAGGCGGCGGCATAGTCCTCGCCTTGGGCCAACAAAGCGGCATGGGTGAGGCCGGATTCGAAGAGCTGCTCGGTCCGCTGCTGCTCGGCTGCGAGTGCTTTTGTCTCTTCGGCAAGGGCGCGTTGTCGTTCCGTCCAGGCCCAAACGGCCAGGAGCAGGGCCACGACCAGTCCAAGAACAGAGATCCCGGCAGTGATCCAGGCCCGGCGTAGCTTCTGGCGCCGGCGGGCCTCTTCGGCGGCGCGCTCCGTTTCGCGCTCATCCCGGCTGGCATCCAGAAAACGCATGGCAAGCGCAAAATCGCCGCCGTAACGTGCGGCCCAGGCGGCGGTGGGCCGGCGTTTTTTTCGCCCCTGCTGCCAATCCAGGGCGTATTGCAGATCCGGGTCGATCCAGAGGGCACCCTTTTCCTGATCCCAACGTCGGGCGGCGGATTCCAGGCGCTGGTAGAGCTCGGCCTGCTCGGATTCGTCGGCGGTCCATTCCTGGAGCCGCCGCCACTGGCGGATCAGGGCTTCGTGGGTGATGTCGATAGTGTCGTCGGGACCGAGCGGCTGGTCCGCCGATGGCATCAGGAAATTGCGGTCGGCCCGCCGGAAGGGCTCGGTACAGGCAATGACCTGCTCCCAAGGAACACCGGCGACATCGGCGACTTCCGAGATCCTGACCGGACGGCGGATATCGCGCTTGCCTCGTTCACCCTGGGCCCGTTCGGTAAGGGCTCGGAACAGGACTCCGCGGTGCGCTCTTGGTCCGAATCGAGCTTGGCAAATGCCTCGTCGGCGTGTCGGTCTAAAGCGGCACTTAGGCCACCGAGTGCATCGAGGCCGGTCTCGTCTAGGACGGGATTGGCTTGACCCTTGGCAATGGCGTTGTCCCACAGGCGCATCAGCAGATGTTGCAGCAGGGGTAGTTGGTCCTGCTCGTGGGCGACCTCGATCAGCAGTCGGCGTGTCAAGCCGTCGGTAACGTCGCCGCCGGACTCGTTCCCGAATCGGGGCAGCCGGACCGGGAGTTGGATGGCATCGGCGAGCTGCTCCGGGCTCAGGCGGGGAGTTAGAAAAAGGCCGGCATTGATGGCCTCCGGCAGATCCGGGTAACGGGAGCAGTCGCCCAGGAACTCGGAGCGCATGGTGATGACCACATAGCAGTCCGGGTGGCTGGAGGCGGCCAATAGCAGAGCGACGAAGGCAGCAGTATCGTCCGCGGATGCCGTAGGCTGGGTTGAGGAACGAAACCCAGCGGCATTAACAGGCCGGAAACGGAAGAGCTCCTCGAACTGATCCACCAGGATCAACAGACGCTCGCCGTCCGGCAGGGGCCGCACGCCCAACTGCCAGTTCAACGCACGGCTGCCGCGGCGCAAATCCTCTTCCAGTGCGGCGATACGTGCAGGCTGTTCGTCGGTGGGGCAATCGCGGCCCATGCCGGTATCACGGATCAGCACATCGGCCAGGCGCTGGAAGGGCCGGTCGCCGGGGCGGAGCTCGGCAATACTCCAGCGCGGCTCGGCACTGCCACCGGACGACTCGGATACCGGCTCGGAAAGAGCCACATAGCTGAGGGTCGGCAACAGGCCGGCCCGCACCAGGGAGGATTTACCGGAGCCGGAGGTGCCGAGTACGGCCAGGAAATAGGTCTCGGCCAGCTTGTCGAGCAGCTGATCGATCTGGTCCTCGCGGCCGAAGAAACGGTCCGCCTCGTCACGACTGAATGGCCGCAAGCCGGGATAGGGGCGGCGGGCCGTACTCATGTCCGCAAGCCCCTGGCAAAATCACAGGCACAGTCGACGACAGTGCCATCCGTTACCCGGTGAACGCGCGTGCCGGGCGGGTGGAAATTCAGCGGTTGATCGCCCAACTGACAGATGTCCAGGCTCGGTACCCGCTCCGGGCGCCTGGTGGCGGCCTTTGTGTATTCCCGCAGCTGTTCGTGGACCTCACCGACGGGACCCGAGCGAAAGACCATCAGCACGGCGGTGGCCAGCTTGAGGTTTTCACGTAGATCGTGGAGTAGCTCCGAGGGCTTGTAGTCGGCACGCCGGTCCTGTGCCATCAGGGGGACCACGCGGCCCAGGCCCTCACAAGCGGCCAGGGTGCGGGCGATGTCTTGGACCAATGAGGCATCACGACTACCGCCGTTGATCATGACCAGCTGGTGGCCCTGGAAGGGAGGTATGGGTGGGTCACAGAGTGCTGATGGTTGGCGTTGGGCGGGCGTGATGGGCTCCGGGCTTGGCATGGATGCGGCAAGTTGTCCGAGCTGCTTGAGCTGCGTGAGCCGCTTGGCCATGTCACGGGCCATGTTCTGCTGGATATGGCCGTAGTCCCTATCGGTGGAATCTATGTTCGGGAACCAGCGGGTGCGAGGCTGGTTGGCCTGGTCCGGGTACCAGAACCGGTAGCCGAGTAGCTCTCGGAGCTGGTCCCGGATTTGCTGACCTTCCCCATCGAGCTCGTCACACTCCACCGGATTCATCCAGACCGGGAATAATCGCTTCTGCCAGTCTGGATGGTGTTCTTTGAAAGTGGTGAATTCCTGTCGGCACCAGCGAGAGGCAAACTAGGCCTTGGACAGGATGGGGATCAGTAGCGCCGAATCCTTCAGGTCGTCACTGATCTTGGGAGTAACGGCATCGCTGCCGCGCAGTTGCTCATAATCCAACCAGATGCGCTCGCCTTCGGGAATACGACCGATTTCACGGCCCAGGTGTTTGCGATAACGGTCACGGAAGGTACTGACCCAACCTCTGTTACCGCCGTGCTGGTCGGGACCACCGTCCGTGTCGAAGGACTGGTTATCGGCCCAGGCGTAGCTGATGAAGGCGTGGTGGCGGTACATATGCGAGGTTCATGCCCACGGTCGGCGGCGATGATACCAATCAACCACTATGGACTGAAAGTCCATAGTCTGGGTTGCGACTGAAAGTCGCTGTTTCGGCTAAAGCCGACTGAAAGCCTCAGACTGAAGTCAGCTCGAAATGACTGAAAGTCGGGGCTCACTCGAC
>Ga0209454_1003353_pt1 | contig 11414 bp, 8 predicted proteins | sample WorMetHERISLAND1_2_FD_187400 | JGI IMG/M metagenome (GOLD analysis project Ga0209454, IMG submission 187400) | Marine gutless worms symbiont microbial communities from Max Planck institute for Marine Microbiology, Germany - Olavius geniculatus... | ecosystem: Host-associated > Annelida >...
ATCATACATATATACATCATATATGTGGTACGCAGGCACTTATATTTTTTTACGCTCTTTCTAGAATTTGTACTATTTCTTTTATAATGAGTGGTAATTTTCAATTTCCTTTTTTCCATTATTTTTGCATTTTATGTTCAGATTACATGTTGTCAGTTTTCTAATAGACAAAGTGTACTACGGTACTTGATGTATGGATCAGGCAAAGCATTTGAGGATCGGCGTGGTCAGAGCATCACAGCAGCGAAGATGGAGAAGAGCTGGTTGTATCTGAATGGTCATTCGGTCATCTGCAGTCGCCAGATGGAGCTAGCAGCAATGGTGTCCAGCATCAACCCATCGCTGAATAACAACACTGACAACGTCTTACTGTCAACGCTCCAGCAGGTCGGTTAGATGTGGCAACCAAAATTACTATAAAGTCACTCAGTTTTCGACTGCTTCACTTTTGCAATGCTTAGATGTTTCAGACTCAGATTTTCTTAGCAGAAATGTTGTACAAGAATTGTAGGATCTGTTGTTATGCATTTACCAGCATGTAGAGTTAGATTCGGCAACAGTATTCCATGCTGATAGTTCCTTTTAGTGCTGGAATGGAGAACAGTCAACAGCTAAAAGATTTGATACTTCTGAGTAAGAAAACTAAGAAGGCAGTATTTCAAGGATAAATACAATATTTGATAAGTCATTGTTGATGCAATTTGTTTCTGCTGTTGTTTTGTTGTAGAGATTATTGTGGCTTCTCTATGATTCTGGTCATCTTGCTAAGTAAGTTAATTTGGTAAATGCTAATTTTGGCATAATTTTTGCTGTAATACACATAAGTTTTTGCGTGTCAGAATGCACGTTTTTCAAGTCTAGCAGGCACCAGTGAATTATCTTGTTGAGACAGTGGATTTGTAAATATGCTTTGCCGTACTTGGTTAGTTATTGAGGGATTTAGTTAATGCCATTTTAGGTCAACTTCTTGACTGAATCAACCTAATAAGGCCAGTCTTGATGAAATGTGGTGTGTAGGTGGAAGTTGATGAATGCCATGTAACCCAATCCATGTTGCAGATTATGAGACTTTCAAAGTTAGAAATTCTCCGTTTTTTTTCAAAGTCTATTTTCTATGGCATTCACAATCAATGCTAGCTGGCCAGTCACTACTGATTCTTACACTATGGCACAGTGTCTAAATTGATCTGGGCCAGATTCTGAACATCAAGTTAATCGGCGATCAGTAAATCGGAGGTCAAATTTGATTTGATTTGATTGGCGATGGAAAAACCGGACCTTAGTCAACATTGCAAAACTGGTATTGTGGAGTCAATGGCAGTCTTGTACAGGGCTAATTTTTACATGTGTTCTAAGCAGTGCTAACTGTAAAGGAAGTTATTTTCAGGTTTTTACAGTATCTAGCATTACTGGTCGCTTTCATGGTAATACCAGTACTAATGCCAGTGTGATACATTATCCAATAGTGATGAGTTTTATCTGATAAGTCGGACACCGACCTAACCATCTCTACTCAACCTTTATCAAATTATCGAACTTTAATAATACTATTTAATTATTACTAAATTTACTACGAACCAAAAAATAATGCTGTGATACAGGTATCCTATAGCGATGAGCTGCATTGGTGACATGGAGGAGCTAGGCCGCACACCTGGTCGACCATCGCCACTGTATCTCTACCAGTCGGCTGTACTGGCAGCCAAGACCCACTACGCCAACATGCATGTTTACCCCTACACGTACCTTGGTGCTTACTTCTATCGACATCGACAGTTCAAACAGGCGCTCAGTGCATGGGCCGACGCTGCCAGCGTCATCAGGAAGTAAGTAACCACCACGTTTACTGCTGCTTTGTTTTTCCAGCTTCAACAATGATTAGCCGATGTTCACAGTTTTATACAATTACAGTTGGCAAGTGGGCATCATCAGAAATCTTGCTGTTGAACGCTGCCCCACATGCAATGGACTAGGGTTGCACAAGTTACTACAGAGATGTAGCAGTAGCAATGCGTGGGGAACTTGTGGCTTGATTGAAAGTGGCTGATCTGTGACTATCTGAATGCATGTAAAAAGCAACAGACATGAAGTGAACTGAATGCGCTTAGTACACTTTGTAAAATAAACTGAAACTGGAAATTTGGGGCAAAGCCCAATGCGAGTCCACCCAGCGCCCTAGGAAAAATTTTAGGGGTAAAATTCCCCGCAACTCAAAGTCACGTGCCCAAACTCAAATGCCGAATGCAGGAGGAATTGCTGTAGATCAAATACTTTGTTCGATTTTGAATATCTTCATCTATTCCGGAGATATTTGCCACCAAAGTTTGAAATTGTTCGAAATTACACCAAATTTTGCATGTTTTTGGCTCTTAAAATATTTCAGGGAGGGCCCTTTGAAGTTTTGGATCTGAATTATCGAATTGAATACACTTCCCATCATGGTGCAAAATTTTGTGGCGATCTGCCAACGGAGCTCGAAGATCTCGTGGCTAAAAAAATAAATGCCAGCAAAATATAAGTCCGCTTCGAAAACTATCGTTTTCGGCGGACTAATAAAATGACCTGAATCGACAGTTATACAGTTTGAGTAATGCAACTGACATATATCAGTACACTTTAGTTCTGTTCTTTACTACACTAGATGCAGCTGAATTGATCTGAGATCTTATTTCAGTTGGTCTTAAACTTTTAATACGTTGCTGTCTACCTGTGTGTGTTTGTCAGTTACAATCACAGTCGTGATGACGAGGAGGTCTACAAAGAGTTCCTGGAGATTGCGAATGAGATCATCCCACAGATCCTGCGCATGGACCAGCATGATTGTGTGCTGACCAGTGACCCAGCGGCCTATGCCCAGCTGCTGAGGTTCTATGACGGTCTGTGTTGTTGGGAGGAGGACAGTCAGACCCCAGTGCTACACATCACCTGGGCCACCCACATGCTGTCGTCCATTAGCAAGTTCAGTGTCGAGGCACGCACTTCAGTTGAACTGAAGGCTGATGATGAGAAGACAGCTGCCTCGGACACGTCCTTCATTGTTGACGGAACATCATCAACCACAGTGGTGAACAGCGATGTTAGACCTCACCGGACACGCAGGCGTCACACGATCACAGCGACCAAGTCGGCAGTTGGGGGTAAAACTCACGGTAGCTCTGACAAAGGTAGCCTGCAAGGCTTGCAAGTAGCAACTGTCGAGTATGATGATAGCGGTGGAAGCAGCGAAGTTTCACCCGCCACTATGTTTGGCAGCGCTGGCGGTGTGGACACCAACCAGCTGACGCCATCGAGTGACGACCTCAAGGTGAACCTTGTGGTTGACCAGCTGGCCAGTCAGTCGGACGATGGTAACAATGACGACGACGAGGGAGACTGCAGCTCTGAGATCGTGGCTCTGGCGCACGCCTGCTGCGAGTCACTGCTGAATCCGGACTTCCTGCGTGGCAGCGGTGAGCCTTTTGTGAAGGACTCAGCAAGGCTGGGGCACCAACTGATGAGCAGTGCAACTGCCACGCAGATGGATCTCAATGCGTTCGCAGCTTGCTCTGATACTACCGATCTGTCCTCCGATGTGGTATGTGCGGTATCTACCGGTGGAGTTGAAGATATTGCTGCAGCGGATGGTTCAAAGAGGGCAACGGAAAGTCAGCCGCCACAGTTGGTGCTGCACAGTGCCAAGATGCTTGCACTAAAGCAGTTGCTGGTTGCATCTAAACTGAACGCGAGTGCCATCAAACTTCACCTCACGGCTCAGTCGCAGGTCACTCGCAAGCCGACACAAATCCGTAGTCCACTGTCAATGCAGTTCTACATGGGTGACTACACAGTCGAGCGACAGCGCCGTGCCATCAAACGACGCTCCAACGAATAACGTGCTCCTGTTTGCCGTCAAAATGTGCCAGATTAAGTTAAGTTAGATTTAAGTGTTTGTAACCGTTGCAATTTTTGGGTTGTGTTCGTCGGAATTAGTAAAGTTAGATTCAAACATTTGTAGATGTTGCATTTTTGGGTTTTGTTTACTGATTAAGATACGTAAGTTAGATTTAAGCATTTATAATCGTTGCAGTTTTCAGTATGGGCTGTGAAGCACTTTGACTCAGTCATCTAGTGCTTTATGTTGTGAATTTTTTTTAGTGTCTGAACAGAAGCAACTTCAGATAGGCCTAAATAGCATCTGCTTAATACCGGTCACTGTTGTACAGTGAATATTATAATACCATTGTGATAATTTTTTATGTGGTGTAATGCTGTAATGTACTTTGTAATACAATAATAAAATTTAACATGGTTAATTATTGTTGGATTTGGTTTATTGTGCTAATTGCTTGGTATATTGTATTAGTCACTTGCCCTGAAATGAAGAGATAATTTTCTGGTCAGGCTGAAGTTTGTGAGTTTTTGTTAATTTTTGGAATTACCACTTTTACCATCTAGAAGTAGCGGCTAATTTTGCACTTTTACTGGCAGGTGTGTGAGTGCCAGAAATAAGAAGCTGCAAGTTTTCTGTATTTGACGAAGAAGTTGGATGTTTTACAGTATTAGCAGTGCGAGTTGAATATTTGATGACCTATGGGTGGCTGCAGAGTAGACTGTGTGATGGTCTATGCGTAACATCTAGCGTGTGACACATTTTGTTCTGCTTGCCATTTTGTTTTGCTGTCGTTTTGCTATGCATGCTTCTATCAATGGTGTGATAACCGTGTCAAATGTCGCATGTCCTTCGCACCACCTGGAAACTCAAGTCGATGCATCATTAATGTCCGTTGTGTTGGCGTCAGTTTTCTGTGAGTCGAGCACTTAATTTTTTTAAGCCACCTGCATTTGTTTGTGTGGCAAATAGTGATTGCAATCCCGGGATTGGATTCTCAGTCCTGGGATCCAGGATTGAGAAATCCGTAATCCATGGATCCCGTTTTGGGATTAGGCTTCACTTATTTTATGCACACGGCCCCTACGAAAGGTATATCCGAACTGTAGAGAATGGCACTGACTGTCAAAATTCAAATTTCCAGTGACAGCACGAAGTAGTACTTTAGCGCTCATAACATATATTTTATTTACCAGATGGCTAAAATTATTATTTCTGTCATTTAATATGCGAAAAAGTACAATTTTAGCTAATTTTTGTAATCTCAAAATCCCGGGATTGAGACACTGCCAATCCCACGATTCGGCATTGGTGAAAACGGCCGGGATCCCACTATTCGGGATCCTGGGATCCTGCTATTCGGTCCTGTGATTGCAGTCTTTAACAGCAAATGATGCTGAGAAAATTATGTTCAAGAGAAAAAATTAAGGGAAACTTTTTCTTACTGCTCTGGCACCGGTTTATAACACACTGCTTTGTGTCAAGTTAAGCATTTATAATTGCAAATGTTCCAAATTTAACGTTTGTCGCTGATGCATGGTGATTTGTTACCATTTAACCAACTCGATCATTTTTGTTGTTGTAAAAAGTCAGACACTTCATTAGTGGCATGACTGGTACTGTATATCTTGAATAAATATTATCTTCTGTCTTATAAGTGTGAAATTCTGTAGAGCAGTCGATTTGTTTCTGTGGTACAGTCTGACTTGGTGAAAGTTGTGGCTGTCTTTTTGCACGGATGTCTGTGACAATCACAGCAGCTTCAGCTTTGGTGTTGTTTCCATTTGTTCACTGTGTAGTCATTGTTAGAATTAGTTTTTACTGTACAGTTTACTTGCTGCTGTTTGGTGTCTTATGCTGTATAATCTGGTGTATTATAAGAATTATCATTCATTTACATATCCATGCTGCATGACCGGTCACTCCAGAGCATTTGCATCCTATCTGATTGAATAATTCTAATACTATTATTGTTTTTTTGTCGTTATTATTTAATTATTATTATTGCCGTTGTTGTAAGATTGTTGTTATGCAGCCATCGTGTAGACCGCATTAAGCAACGTGCTCGTACGTCTGTCTGTCTGTTTGTCTGTCGTATACAAGTTCAAAACTGAAAGTCATAGTACCCTGGTAACTTTCACGAGTTACCAGTTTTTAGTTCAAGGTCAGCAGATGCCAGAATCCTCTGTAAAGGTTAAACTTTCTGTTTCTTTATCGTAAAGGTTAAACCTACTGTTCCGTTATTGCGTTTGTGTGCATTCTGCCTGAAAAGGCCATCCCCAAAATGACCTATACTGTGTCAGGTGGGACGTTAAACCTCACTCACTCACTCACTCAGAAACCTCATGAAAAATGACATTTCTCACATAAACAAAGCATTGGACGCCCATAGTATGTGTAATTTTCCTATTCAATATCCATCTTTTATATGATTTCTAGACCAGCCATGGATGTATGTACTGCTACCGTGGCTTATTGGTATAAAAAATCTCCAACTGAAATGTTCCTGTGATGATGCTAAACATCTGGCAGTATCTGTGTTATTTAGACAACTGCTGTTATTTTTATATGATGTATTTCTATCAATACGTGTCTGTGGACTTTGTCTTAAAGCATCTGCTTGAGCCTGCTTCAGATTAACTGTTCAACTGAAGATATGAGTGACGTGTGTGTGTCATCTGTGGCTTATACTGATCGAAGTTAATCATCCATTTTTGTCTTGTATAACTGCATGTTTTTCTCAAGTTAACTACCGTACAACTAATTTTGATTTGTGTGATTTTTCCTCACGATTTTGAGCTTATTGTTTTTGCTCATGCAGTTGATTTGCCTGATAAGACTTGTGGCAAAAACTTTTATCTCAGTTTTTTCAGCCATAATTTCACCACAAACTTGAGTCATTCATTCTCTGAATGGTGCACACCACGAAGATGAGATTGTAGATTTGATAATGTTCTGACAAAAGTCACTGGAGGTCAGGGTCTTCTTCGTCGTAAGTTTCCAGAGAAGTTTCCTAAGTCTAAGACATTCCTAAGAAGTTTTGAGGATGTGGCTCTCCAATCATTACTGTTTGCAGAGTGAACGTATTCTATGAAGCTGCAGTCAGGAAAAGCTTGCTGGGGAATTGTTGACTTGTGGACAAGACAGGACTGTGTGGCACCAGTTGTAGTATGTGGATATTGGTCCTTTTATCGGATGTGAGTTTTGCTCATTTGTTTCACTTTTCACTGATAACAACTTGTACATTACTTGGCGTGTGTTGTGACTTGCATCGTTTGATGTTCATCGCTGATGCTGTTTTATCGACTTTCGTGTAATTTATTCAAGTTGTAGTTTATTCGTTGCTGTGTTTGTTGTTCGTTTGTTTATAGACTGTAAGGCACATTGGTTGTTTGCACTTTTATTGTATGCTCATATTGTTATGTATAAAGGTTAGTTTGCTGTGAAAATTTCCATTTTTTGGTAGTAGAGCGTTTGCAGTAGCTTTTTCAAGTAAAAATTAACCAATAATTGTATAAATTCCTGCCACTTTCCAAAGCCACCCACACATCTTTGTATAGATTATTTACCCTGTAATGCACAGGGCTAAAATACTGAGAAAAAATGCAGCAGCCAAGCAAAGGTTTGTACTTGTGAGAAATTGTCTCAGACTCAGTAAAACAAAATTTTAACTGAATTTTGATTGTGCAGAAAACGAAATGTTATTGTATCATTTTCTGTCTTATTGGTATTAGTCAGTTATTTTATCCAAAAAAAGAATATCCCAGTTCTTGCATTCATTTGTATATAGTGGTAGTTGCCTTGTCGTAGCTGTTGCATGTACTTAAGCATTGCTAATGTTTTATCCTACTAAAGCCGAGTTGCGTCATTGTATTAATTAGCTAGACAGTGAGCTTCGCCAGTTGGCACACGTATTAGACTGCTGTTAGTTACTTACTGTTCCACCATCGACCAAGTATTTTTATTCCCGTGAAAAATAATTTGTGACAAAGAGAACAATTTTGAGCAGTTGCTAACTTGCTTTTTCGACGGTGCTAGAGTCATGGTTCCTACAGTCAGGGAAAGTCAGGGAAAAATTAGAAAATCTGAAAGTCAGGGAATTTTTGCATTCCAAAGCCAGGGAAAACTCAGAAGGTCAGAGAAAGTCAGGGATTCAAAAGTACCAGGGTGCAAAAGTTAACAAAGATGCAGAAAAAAAAACAGAACTGTTGCACGCATACTGCATACAACAGTTCAAAATTTTTTCTGCTCGCTTTGCTGGCAGATTATTTGTACTTTCACTTTTAAGTTTGTTTCGCCACCCTTGTTTCTAGTGTGATTACAAGCGATTGAAAATCGACATTGGTATTTCGCATGAACAAATTAGTCAGTGAAAACGATTCATTTTGTCCTGGAAAGTCGGGGAAAATGAATTCTGCAGAGCAGTAGGAACCATGTAGAGTATAATGTGCTATAGTAACTATACTCACACTGAGATCAGGACAGTTGTTTACACTTGCTTTGTTGCATGGTTTTTTACCATCCACTGACTGAACATGTCAATTTCCCCACCCCCAGTAAACGGAACAACTAAAAAGGCTTACAGTTGTTTCTTGCAGCCTCAGAAACGATGGTAACTGCACAGATTTATGTGTTTGCTACACGTGTATGTCTCTTGAGCCTGTAAACATCTTGAACAGACACTTGAATCAGTGTGTCGGTCGGTTGGTCATTTGTGCGTGGTACGTTCCAACTACACCAGTGTCTGATTACCATGTGTTGTACTACACGGATCGTATTCTGCCTGTACTTTGCTGCAGCTATGGCTATTTGAATAAATACACAGAGATTTTTCTAGAACGAAATACTTCTGTTTATTGTTTCAAATACTGACAAAACTGTTGATTTGGTACACAGTCACACAGTGAAGCATTCATATGGGACAGAAGCACCATGAACAAGAACAGAAGCAGTATAAGCACAGCATATTCATTTTTCAGTCGGACTAGCAATATAGTGGCACGATGGCGGAATAAACTGTTGCAGACAGATGACTAGTACAAAAGCAACAAATAAACATACATTCGACCAGCTGAGACAAAGCAGGGCTACAAATGGCACAACTGGAAAACAAACAAAAACGAAATAGCAAACTAAAACCAACTGGCTGAGATATTATAATAAACAGACGTGAGTTAATGAGCTGAGATTATCGTTATGGAATAAATGCACGCCACAATACCAAATGAAGACGTGGATTCATCACAAACTACGATGGTACAATGCCGATGGACAAGACTGTAAGCTGACGTGCAGTTATTTCACACACATTTACATGCTGATGAATAGGCAGCAGTAGAAAGTGAGCTCTGCCAAGTTTAGTCAAACTTATTTTAATAACAGGGTGGCCACTCATCTGCAAAACGAAAACTGGGAGAACTGTTGTGGAAAAATCTCAGGTGAAACTGACTTAATTGAAACTTAAGTTTGGTGTTACAAGTTTTGAAGGTAACACTAGTATTTATTACAGGGTTGAAAAATTACAAAAATGGTCATTAAATACCCAACCTAGTTGGTTTTATTTGCTTTTTGTTGGAGTGGGGTTAAACCCTGTTTTTTGCAGGGCCTCACACATATATTGCAGTATGACGAGAAATATGTTACTGTTTTACTGTAGGCCTACTGTGTTACTGACAACACGTGGAAAATTTTGGGAACTCCGTAAGTGGAATGTACATCAAATCCAAAACGAAACAAAATGTACAACACAACTGACAATATCGTTAACATCAACAACAACAAGAAAAACAGGAGTGAAACAGCTGCCACTGTCAGTAGTATAGCCAGGATTTGTAAACAGCGGTACATCAAGTACCCGAGCAATACAGCACAAGACAAGCATTGGTGGCGTGGTGTAGTGGCAATGCGCTTGATCTGATCAACGAAGTTACTGTACGCCGGGCCCGGTTAGTACTGCGATGGGTGACTGCCTGTGGGCAGGTAAACCATCTCAGTATGTAACCAGCCACCTGGGTCAACTCAGCCTTCCATCCCTCCTGGATAGGTAAATCGAGTACCGGCCTATCTGGCTGGGGTTAAGGCGGGGCACGTTCACCTGTGAGATCCCATACGGCAGGTGACGCTCCATAGCTCTGAGATGGGCGTCCCATTAAGGGCTATATCACTACCTTTAACCATTAATAATTAGCATTAACATACGTATGTATACACACATTAAAATTGGCCAGCAGTTATGGGGAGTACTGTATAAAACCCATGACTAGTGTACAAAATACTGAAGACAATAAAACAACAATAATGCAACATTAACAGGGAGAGTAATTGAGTGATCTCTGAATATTTAATGTTCCAACTGATTCTCAGTTTGTACATGTACAAACATTGCATTATAAAATCTGATACGACCAACACTCATCGATCAACTTGACTACAGCAACTGTACACCAACAGTACACTCAACAATATGACTGACTGCTTTAGATGTAACTGGCTGTAGATTGTTTTTCCTTGTTTTCTGTACACTTAATTTAATAGCCTCATGGAAGATGATGAAGCTTAGACACAAACAATAACTAATAAACTGAATAACCAAACAAACAAACAATAACAACAAAGGTACACAATGTAATATGCCTCTAGTCATAACTGCGGGCTATCCAGATGATATCAGTGAGAACGCTTGCTTATGGGAAACAACAATTGAAGTCAGTGATTAACTACAACATCCACTGAATACATAATCTGCGTATGCTAGCGCACAATTGAAGCAAATGGCACAGTGCTGTAAAATGCATTGCCATGTGGTAGGTGAAGACGTACCAGCAGACGAAAACTGTGTATGAGGAAACAAACGATCCATACTAATAGAAAGTTACAATTTCTGACAAAAAAAACTTCAAAGAAGACCCAGGTTCGTTCATCGTTCATCTGTTCGTGCATCCATATGCGGCACAATGTGCTGGCGAGTTTTTTTGTTATATTTAAATAATTCAGCTGAGAGGTGCAGACTGAACCAGCTGAGTGAGTTGCACCTACAATTGCTACTGGGTGTCGATACACTGCCGAAAATATCAGAACTGTGCCGTTTGGCAGGTTATGTAAAGATATCCTGATAAAACCTGCAGTTTCTCGGAAATGACAATATTTTATTACCAAATTTACCACAACGATTCACAAGGGCTTTCATTTGTACTAAACTGGTAATTTTTTTAATCTGTGCAGATTTTATGATAGTCTGAAGAGAATTCCACAAACGAACAAACTTTGCAAGATGCTTGGGCAAAATGTCGTAATTTTTACGCGCGAAAGCAGCTACTGCTTTCAGCGCATCTTAGCCATCGCAATTCTGTCCGTCCGTCCGTCACATGGGTGGATCAGTCAAAAATGGTGCAAGCTAGGATCACCAAATCTTCACCGTCGGCTGCCTGGAAAACTCTAGTTTCAGGAACCGTAAAGCTTTTCCATAAATTCGAAGGGGGTCACCCCGAACGAGGGCACTAAATGAGAGGGAGGGGTGAACAAGAGAGAGAATTTGGTATTCATATAT
>Ga0209454_1003354_pt1 | contig 11413 bp, 8 predicted proteins | sample WorMetHERISLAND1_2_FD_187400 | JGI IMG/M metagenome (GOLD analysis project Ga0209454, IMG submission 187400) | Marine gutless worms symbiont microbial communities from Max Planck institute for Marine Microbiology, Germany - Olavius geniculatus... | ecosystem: Host-associated > Annelida >...
GTGTGGGACAACCCTGCAGGAGTTAAGCCACGCTGCCCTAGACAGACAGCGGTGGGCAGCGATAGTAAGAATGGCGTCAGACACCAACGGGCATTGAGCCCACAGTTGTCGATGATGATGATGATAGCTAGAATAATTATGGACTTCTTGACATCACTAACATCACTAATTTGTGCACTGTGACATCTATGCTGCTAGTAGTGCTGGCTCTGCAGTTTGTATTTTGCAAGCCCTCATAATCAGATGACAAGTTCGACTACACACATGACACACTGTCACTTCTAATTTTGCTTTAGTTTAGGAAAGATATCAACTACCAATAGCTGAATTCGGCAATTTTCATGGCCTTTCTAACAGACTGCAAAAATTTGTAGAAATTAATTGATTACAAAGACACAAATTTAGAAATTAATCAGTTAAAATATTTCATCCAGCACCAGCCCTAATTATATACCTCATGCCAATAAAACCATTGGCCACCATAAGAAACAACGAAGCAGTAAGAAGCCGACATTATCTATATACAGAAGTCACTACATGGAGATAGTTACATATGCAGACAATGAAAAATGACAGCACAATTTAAATCAATGGAATCTGCACACTGTACAGTAAACAAGAATGAAGATATATTTCACCTTGAAGCTTCTTGAGCACGGCTACTTCCATCTTCAGCACCTGCTTTGGCTGTTTTGCCGACTCAAGTTTCAAAGCAACTCTCTCCCGACTCGTAACATCCTCGCCTTCATAGATCTCACCAAAACCTCCGCCGCCAATTTTACGCACCTTGAATTACACACCAGAGCTAATGACATACTCACAATAAACCCAAAACAATCACACAAATCAACAAACACACATAGTCACTATTTTTCTCTGAATTCTCTACTACAATGCACCCGAGAAAAAGGACATGTAGGATCCATAAACAGTTTAAACATGTTTTACCAATGACCTACCGAAGTTTACACCACTTGCACATACATGCACAAATACAGTGGTAACAGGTTTGAGGTAAAAGTGTCAATTAACCGAGGAGGCTGCACAACATCTGGTCAGAACACTCTCCTAAATTCAGAGTAGTGCACTATGTGAAAAACATGGCTTTGGTTAGTGATTGCAATCCTGGAATTGATTTCTCAATCGCTGGGATTTTAAAATTTGTAATCCTGGGACCCCGTTTTCGGAATTAGGATTACGAACTGGTCATGATTTAGTACCACACAGTACCCTTGTACTAGACTTACTTCAGGCATAGGATGCAGTAGGCCCCAACTGGTAGGCATAGAGAGTGACTGCAACAGTGTCAAAATGCAGCTTACACAGATTCAAGCACTCACGTGTGTGTAAATAATTTTCATGAAATGGCTGAAATTGTTACTTTATCATATAAGTAACACTCAACTCAGCATTCTCGTAATCCCAAAATCCCAAGACTTGGACACCACCAATCCCAAAATTCGGGATTGGCTAAAACGGCTTAGATCCCAGGAGATTCAGGACCTGAGATCACAAACACTAGTTGCAGCAATAGTGAGAAGAAATGGGAATAATAGTACTGGTAATCCAAGAGGCGTCGCGCTATTGAAATATTTGGGGCGCCTGGGAAATGTCAAGATGGGATGATGGAGAGACCAAAGATCCAAAGCGAAGCATGAAGCGCTGAACTGCGCTGCCGAGGAGGTAGGGTTTAGGGAGAGGTGCTGTAGCCCCTCCCCAGTACGGTGGTCTGGGGGCTATGCCCCCCCCCAAAAAATTTTTAAATCAATGCTGAAGTTGCATATTTTCACAAGTTTTTGCATAGTAGTGGCACCCGCACAGTAAAGGCGCCAAATCATTTCAAGGTCAGAAAATCCTCAAGCCAGGTCAGGTCACCCAGCACCTAAGACACTGCGAAGAGCTCGCCTGACCTCAATGATCTGACCAATTTACATTGCACCTGGTGAGGAGATGATGATCCCTTCCCTCTTTCCCATCCTCCCTCCTTTTCTCTTCCTTCCTGTATCTCCCTTCTCTTCCCTCCTCCTTTCCTTCCTCCCCTTCTCCAGTCACCTCCCCGACACTTCCTGATTTTTATTTTCTTTGAATCCAGCTAAAGAGTCTGGGGGAGCGCTACAAGCTCCCCCAAGGGGTCTGGGGTGAAGCCCCAGCCACCAGCAATTTTTGAACATTTTGAGCGTCAAACAACACGTTTTAAAGCTAGCTCCAGCTATTACCGAAGCAAAGCAAAAAGCAGGGCACCAGCCAGAGCAGTGGACTACCCGGTTCATGCACTGCAGGGGGAAAGGTTCAGATACTTGCGCCAAAACGTGTGCAGAATACTTTATATACAAAACAATTTTTCCTCTTTGAACATATTTGGGGGCCCCAAGGGCACGATGCCACTGGGTAATCCTATGTAGCAAATACTGCTTACAGGTCATGCTAAAGAGTGTGAACAGTGCGATTAGTGCAATCAGTGCGCACAGCCCATTACTACGATCATCCGCATCGTACGCTGCTGTTCTTGACCCGCTGCCCGCAATGCATATGACAGCAGCGCACAATGGCTGCAGACAGGCAGCGTGCTTTGATCTGAGATGCGTTAAACTACTCGCTGCTACTGGTAGATGGCTAACTCCATAAGCAGCAGTCCTGGCTGATCGCACTGTTGACTGCTTCCCGGTGTGCGTGTTACGTGCGTGCATGCTGTGCCTTTCATCTCACCATGCACGTAGGCTGCATGCTGGCAGCCGCCTGCAGATAACGGCTGTGCGCACTGATCGCACCGTGCGCACTCTTTAGCATGACCGCTGCTTACCACTTTCCAGCGATCTTTAACCACATCTCCAGATTGCAACAAGTCTTCTGAAGTACTCGCCGTCATCAGTGCAGCCACGAGTGGTGTCTTAAAACATGTATTATAATTAACTGCTCAGCAGTTGCATTACCTTCCATTGCCTGCACAAACACTCGTCAGTATTAATAGCGGTTTGGGTCCGCTGTAGAAAAGGGCCGCCATAGCGAGGGGCCACCATAGCGAAAGGCGTCGTGTCCCTGGACAACAACGTGAAGCAAAGAAGCCACAAAATGTATAAACAGTCCAGGAAAAGTATACAAAAAAGCTACTAAAATAATTGCAAAAACATATGCTACTACTAACTATTAGCTCTAAAAATTGTACGAAAAGCTCACATTGACAGCAGTGAGAGCTAGACAATACAAGTAACAAGTTTGAGCACATGCCTCAGCAGTAACAGCAGTCACTGTACATTACGGTACATCATAGCAATAATTTCAACTAGAATAGTAAAAACAGCAAACAACCTGGCAATGCTAAATACGGAACTCCGAAGGAACCCACTAACTTCAACAAAATAGATCTGCTTCTTGCTAAAACATAACAACTACCCATCCGCCATCTTACCACTAGAAACATGCCCAAATGTAACGTAACGTAACGTAATTTTAACGTGCAGCGGCTGCAGCCAGTCGCTGAAGCCCAGTTAGCCCACTTTCGAAATTATTTTTTTCCGTGCATCTCTAATTTTTGTTTCTATGGCTTCTATGTAAATAAACGAAACTGCTGTGGCTAGAACTAAAAAAATCGCACAAAAGCATGATTTAAAACTAATCCGTAACCGGTTAACTTGGTTATTTGGTAACGCGAAGTAATAACACATGTTTCCATGTATTAGCCTGCGTGCGTGCATGAAATGTTACCGAGAAAAGCTGAAGCAAACTGGTGAAATCGATCCGGTGTAGACGTGCCACTATGAAGCCGGAGCATGAGCGTATTCGAGCGCTTGTGGTCGACACGATATCTTTGCTGTGCCGCAACGGACTGAGCTTCGAGAACGAACTGAGAGTTCAAGCAGTAGTTGGAGTCACAATAGATAAGGATGAGTGTTTTGTGGTCCACATCAACAAGTGCTTCGAGCGGAAGCCGGAGGAGGAGGAAAGTTGTGAAAGTGAACAGCAGCTAAAGGAATCTTTGCAGCAACTTGCTATGAAATCAGACGTGCCGTCAGTCGTGAGTCAACCGAGTCGCGAAGCTCCGCCTTCTCAGGCTGGTGGGTCTCAACTTAGTATGAAGAAGCCATCACATAGCCAAGCAGACACTCGCTCAGCCTCAGCAGCTGGCAGTAAGCAACAAGTCGCTACACGCGACAACACTACGTCAATGTCCGAGTTACACGTGGTCAAATCCTCTTCGTCGAAACAACAGAAATCACTTGATGACTGTTCAGTTCCCCCTGAGTCCGACGAGTGTGAAGATTTCAGTTTAGAGATGTCTAACAGTCAGATGCATAGGTCTCGTCAGCCAAAGCGACAGAAGCCTCGACGTAGTGCCGATGCCTACAGACCAAAGCCTAAAAGACGAGATTCGTGTGAAGAATTTACCGATGTTGATGAAGATGATGATTTCTGTGCTCAGTTCGCCACTGGTCAGCAGTACATGTACGTTGATTCTGGAGCAAGACCCAAAGCACCGACTCTGAGGCAACAGAAACAAGATCCAATGTTTGATCCATGCTCTACACCAAGCATGATGGGTTATGGCGCACAATCTGTAAGACCTTTTTGCTATCTGAAACAAGTGAGAAAATTGCGCAAAAAAATCCCAAATTTGTGCTAAATTTGCAACAGAATTTGTGTAAAATTTTGGGAAATCTGCATGAAATTTGCATACCATGGCTAAAGTTTTGTGTTGATTACGTGAAAATCTGAAAATTTTGAAAAAAAATTGTGCTGCACAAGGTTGCAATTTTTTGGAGGGCCAAGTTTGTTCGTAATGCATCTGCATTTGTCATGTATCATGTCTAACCTCATGCATCACACTGTACACTGAGTGAATTTTTTTTACAATATTTTATTATGTGTGTATACTCAAGTCTTGATTGTTTTGTCCACAGTTATTAGATATCAGTAAATTTGGCAAAAGTCATTTAGTAATAGGCTGATGATAGAAATTCTGATGCTGAAAGACTTGTCTGTATTGAGCTTGAAAATGCCTGAAAACATTTTATTTGAAGCATGTTTCGGTAGGTCAAAAATGTTGACTGTGTTTGGTTGCTCAAACATTTGTCATTTTGGACAGCTGTTTAAGCTAACCAACGAACATTGTTTGACGAACAAGTCAACCGAGACTAGTAGCTGTTTACACTTTTCTGTTTTCAGCAAAAGGCTATTAATAGAACATTGCGACACCAACCAGCTACAACAGGAAATTCCAGAGTTACTAGTTAGAGCCATTAAAGCCTGGCATGGGCGTGGCCTGGCTGCATAATTAGCGTTTCGTAAACACTTGTGATTTTGGTAGGGATGTGACAAAGCGAAAAAATATTTGCATGTCATCGAATGCGAATACGAAGTTTGTCACATCCCTAGATTTTGCATGGCTGTCAGCTGTTCGTGAAACAAGTCAACTGCAGTCTATAAATAGATGTTAAACATGTTCATGGTTGACTTCCCCGAAATCACGCCTTACATATCTGCATTCTCCATCACCACCCAGCGACCTACTGCAGAATCTCATTCATTTTTGACCACAATGCTTCGTTAATTAATTAACTTATTGGTAACTAATTATATACTGGCTGTATGATATGTTGTAGCGATCAAGGAACATGGCCCTCGGCCGTGCCCAGCAGCAGTGCCGAGATCCATGCAAGTCTTTCAAACGCTCGACCAATGCTAGAAGACGACCCACTCGTTCACCTTTCTGCTAAGCACTGTAGTATACTGACATTCCACGGTTGAAAACACTGGTTTTTTAAACCAACCTGATGGCAGCGGTGTGTTCTACTGGCTTTTGGGTTTATGGGGTTACACCTGGGTTTTTTTAGAAAGGTCCAACTTGCAAGATTGGTTTTTGGGCTTTTGTTGCTTGTCGGTTATTAGAATGAACACTAAGTATCTAACAATTTGCAAACTCATAGGTTTAAAACATTTTTAAAAAATAACAATGGTCCGTAATAAAATATTTCATTAATGGGTGGAACAAGAAACTAAAATTGGGTTATGTTTGGGTGGGATTTTTGGTGGGCTTACCCAATAAAACACACAGGGTTTTTGGGGTTATATTCCCAGATGTCTCAACACTGTGACATTCATTGTGCAAAGTAGTCATACAGAAGCACGAAAAAGGGCCAGCTTTCGCCATGATATTTCACAGTGTCGTCTCATCTGCATGTTAGCAAAACATATTATTTCTTTGTGAAGGAGTATCCAACAGTGCTGAATCTTATAAGAAATTTTTACCGATACAATGATGGATGATTCAAATTTTGAACATGTAATGGTCAGTCATTCTTACTGCTGCTACTGAAGGTTACTGATAAGTTTGCTGTATATGAACGAGTTACTGTGATGTTTAATTTTTACTGGGCTTGGTAATTCATTTTCTGCTGTAGTAGATGATATAGATTTGACTGATCTGTTTAACAGCTGCTCTGAATAGGATGTTGGTGGTATTTTGCATATGCAGTGCTTGATTGACCATAGAGTGCTCTTACTTGATTTATTCGTCTGGTACAGATTGTTCTCAATGTGATAACACCATAACGGGATCTGATTCAGTATGCAGTGTGTGTGTATTGGAGTCTTATATGAAACTAATCCATTGTAAACATATAAGAAACTTATAGCCAACAGCTTGAAATAATAACACTATCTGCTGAGTTCTGGGTTGGCTGATCCTTTGGACAAATTTCTTTTAACAAATTCAGCTGGCTATGAACTAGGGCTGTGCCGAATATTGTATTTGTATTCTATTCGCTCTGAATAGAACACTGACTAGTATATTCATATTTGGTCCAATATTAGTTAAGAAAATAGGGGAAAAGAGGAAAGAAAAAGGAATCTTGTAGAGAAATGGGTGGGTGAAATTTACACCACTGCTTCTGTTTTGCTAATGTTGGTTTCAAAATGAACTGGGACTTCATCTCTGAACTCTAACCTCTACCGGGGCTCTGTCCCTGGTTTCTACTGGCGGCCTTTCATTACTCAGTGTGTCAGGGCACTCTACAGTGACTCTCTACCTGGCCCAATCTTTTTGCTTTGCTTATATGACGTCACTGGAATCACAACAGTCCAACTCCAGAACTTCTGGCCTTTTTGTTGCTGCAGTACATCTGTGTTAAACAGAATTTAAAAAGCTCCGACTAAATCACCCCAAACGTCTAATTATCTCCGCCAATGGAACGAAGTGAATTGGAGGAGATTATGAGATTGGTCGATCTGTCCGTCATGTGTGTGTGCGCGCGTGTGTGTGTCTGTCTGTCTGCGTACACAAATTGGCGGAGATAATGCACTCTAACGAGCGCCTTCTAGTTGACATGTTTATTGGTTAAAATTTGGTCAAATAAAGATATAACTTTATGATAAACTACTCTGACAGGACTGCTGGACAAGACAAAGAAACGACAATATGACAAAAAATTGTTTTTCGTTGTGGTATATATGTTAAAATGAACATGAACTTGAGTAAAATATCATTTGTACAAAACAGTTGCATCCTAACACATCACAGAGATGAGTAGGCCTATCACGTTGCAGCAGTGTCATGGGTTAAGAAAGTAGGAGGAAAGAAAGGGGTGAAGAAGTTGCAATTCTTTGACATGCAGGCAGCTGCAAATTTCTGTCAGAGGAGATTGTGGGTGTTCAGAATGACAACTTTGCCTCTAAATTCCCCAAATGGTAGTTCTCAGCCCATAATTTTGTATTTAAAAAAAAAAATTTTCAGCAAGAAGAAAATTTTCGGAAAGAAAGGCTAGTTTTTATTAGGAGGGGGGCAATTGCTCCCTGCCACGACCCGACGCCACTGATCACGTTGTTACTGAGTTTACGAGTTAGCCGAAACTTAAAAGTTTTGTCTCAGATAGATATGCTCAAAACCGTTGTTCCACTATGCAACTACATCCTCTATATAGCTGTAGTGCCTGGGACACTCATTGTTAAGCGAATACAGTAGACTGCATGCTATGCCATTCATAGGCCTATACAAACATGAAGCCTTTCTAAACTAGGCTTACTGCAGAGGATTGGAGTGGCCTGCGTTCGACATTTCTGTCAAAATACAAACAAGAGCCAATGTAGGCCTACTTGTCTCGAATAACTAAATTTATCTGAAAAATCTGACATCATGAAATATGCAAAAAATTAAAAACGTGATAAAATAGACATCTTTTCGAATCATCTGAAAATTAACCATGCTACACCTACTGAAGGCAGTGAAATGTTCGCTTACATCGGAGTCCTGAACCCCGGTGGGAGAGCTGATGGAACTTGGGGGTGGGTTCCACCATAGAAAGAAACTCATCATCCTCATGTCCACTCTCGACCTTTGATCTTGATTTTTGGGCCTTTGGTCTCTTATCCTCCCCAACAGATCTAATATTCATTTCCCAAATTCCAGTGTTTTGGAAAATAGATAAAACACGGCCTGTAACGTAAATCGGCTACTTATTAGTCTAGGCCTGCAATTAGCGGTTCTTTCCTCAGAGCAGCCATAGCGATCAAATGCAGATAATTATGATAGGTCAGGCTTGCCATTAGCTAAACTCCGAGAACTAGACGTGTGCAGTGTTTGAACTGTGAAAAATTAGCTGGAGGTTGAATTTTTCCACTGTCGAAGTCCAACCACAGTTTTGATGCAAATCATACGTATTATTACATAGCTGACCCCCAGTACATAATCTGACAGTGTGTTATGGGGTTGAGAAAACAGCTGGGGGGGGGGGTTCAACTCCACCCGCAACTTTCCCTTCCCGGCAATTCAAACACGACCTGGGCAGGTCAACTCAGTCAAGCCCACAGTCAGTGAATCTGTGGTACTAAGCATGTGGCAGAGTACTGCAGGATCTATGTAAGGGTAGTCTCTACTTGGCGTGGGTGGCCATGGGCACGACAAGGCACGGTATGGTGGAGTGACGGATGACGTATTCGCTGACACTGCCGATGATAGCACGCTTCACCGCCCCCATGCCTCGAGTTCCCATCACAATCAACTCGGCCTTCTCATCCTCGGCGATGCGGCAGATTCCCTCGCCCGGGTGCTTGTACGATTCGCCACGCAGCTTGAAATGCAACTACAGAACAGCACGCACACCGAGATAGGCTATCATACATCAATGCACACTAGCGAAATAAAGTACTTATTTACATTTAAAGGTTTAAAGGGTACAGCATTTAATGGGTAATTCCCATCTCAGAGCTAAGGAGCATCACCTGCCATTATGGCATCACACATTGTTATCTGCCACCTGACACAGGTGAACTCCCCGCTTCTACCCTAGCCATAGCCTAGCCTAGTATACTTGGCATACTTACCCCAGAGGGATGGAAGGCTGAGTTGACCTTGGTGTTGGTCCTACATAGCTGGATGGTCTACCTGTACGCAGACAGTCAACCATCCAAGTAGTAACCACTTGATCAAAGTCTAGTCTACCATTGCACTATCAAGCCACTTAAATTACTTACAACCGCTCATAAATTCATCATCGCTAATATTAGGCACGATATTCTGTTCTCTGTTGACAACCCTCTGATGACAGAGGTCCACACAAAAGCGATTTCTCACAGGCCTCAATGCCATTATCATTATCCCTAGGCCTACAACAACGGTTACCAAAGTGACTAGGCAAAGCAATCTATACTTGCTGATTTTTTAGTGTTTTTTCATTGACCTTATTTTCGATGCAGATGTTTTCATAGTCCATCTCGAGCGCCTCTATTTTGCTGTTGACTTCTGTCATAATCTCGGTCCATCGTTCCGTCGGCAGAGAAAGGCCACCTGCAATGCAGAGCAGATATGTGCCACGTGATTCCATAGACCGCGGAATCGGGTATAAGGTAAAGGTGCTATATTCCAGCTGGCGCGTAGGTGGGGTGCTCGTGCTCATCTCCCTTTCTAAGGCCTTGGAGCCCGTATAGGAGGATAGACCATCGAGTCCATGACTCATGGCCATTCGACGCCAGACCTACAGGTTACCTTCCCAGCAGCAGAGCGTCACCGCCCTTAGCAAATTGTACTCCTTGGTGAACAGAGGTATGTGAACGAATTGCCGAAGGTCGTTACCTGGCAATGCCCCGGATCAGAGTCAAACCTGCAACTTCAGGGCTCGGCACGTTACCGTTACACTACCAAGCAAGTGAAGTTGAACGTTTAACATGAGAGTTGCAGCTAGCTCAATGAATGGGTCTATATACCGGTAACTAAACAACGCGCTTTAACGCAAAGTCCTTCCCAAGCCAAAAGGCGCATAGATCGGCGCTGATTTCCGTTTCCTTAGCCCCTATACAAGAGAACGGACAGCTACGGGGGAGGCTAATACATGCACCGTGTGCCTGCTACGTCTCAGCTAAACGCTGGTATAGTCTAGGGCCTACACCAAGGAGATTTTAGAATTTAGGGGTAAGAATTTAAAGGTGGAAGGGTAACGCCCACCCAGTTAGGGTGTTAAGATAGAGCTTTTATAAGAGTTATCTCAGTAACGTGTGGACCGATTTAGACGCGGATTGAACCATTTGAAAGTTAATACTTGTATCGATGGATGGGACCGATGATCGGAATTTAGGGCGGAATCGGAAGGCGTAAGTTTGGTTACACTCTCCCCTACCTACAGTAGGGCCTATACTCGCTGCATGCGACAACACCAAGGAGGGAGGGCAAGTTATGCGAATTAATAGAAAGTGGTGCCTTGTCTCTGAAACGCACTGCAGTAGCCAATGCGGCAAGTTGACTGACCAAATACAATGACGGCGATAGTATACAGTCACGAGTGAGTTTACTTCTGAATGAAAACGACGGAATGTGAGGCGCTTCCGGGCAGTAGACGATGACAATCAGATCATCGGCACGTCGAATGTTGTTCAGATAATCTACATACAGACATAATTATAATCTATAGCAGTCGTATGTACAGACCATACAGATGCACAGTGCAGCGACAGTTTAAACAAGAACAACAGCACTGCAGCACATCGTTATATATTCTTCTGTTGTATATCTGCCCTGCCCCTAGGACAGGTTTTTAGTTCTCATCGACTGGATCTTGCTCGCTTCTGCGCTACCTCCTTCAGTTGTGGATATTCATTGTACCCGTCGCTTGTCTTTACTAACCAGCTCAGTAACATTTCTTTCGGTCTTCCTCTTCCCTTCTTCCCTGGCAGTCGTCCTTCTAGAGGTCCATAAACAAGAAATCTGAGCTAATGCTCATGCGACGCGCGACAGCCTATAGCAGTTTCTGTTCTCGGGTAATCTTGGTCTGCCTCCATCCATTTCGTCGCAATTCACTCTTCTGCAGCCAAAAATCGCATAAAATCACTGAAAATCCATGGATATTTTTGGAGTTCAAAGTCATTCAAGGTCATCGATGTTAATACAGTTAAAAAGCACGTGACCATTGCCAGTTATGATAAGCAGCATGTC
>Ga0209454_1003357_pt1 | contig 11410 bp, 8 predicted proteins | sample WorMetHERISLAND1_2_FD_187400 | JGI IMG/M metagenome (GOLD analysis project Ga0209454, IMG submission 187400) | Marine gutless worms symbiont microbial communities from Max Planck institute for Marine Microbiology, Germany - Olavius geniculatus... | ecosystem: Host-associated > Annelida >...
ACCTGTGGTTACTTTTGGGGACGCGCATTGGGCCGAACTGATACGGCCTCAGCGCTGGGCAGGTGTAAGAGCCTGCCCACCCCGAAGGCAAGGCAAAGCAAGGCTAGACTATAAAATGGTAAGAAAAATAAAAAATACTGACAATTGTATCAACTTGACTAAATCTGTTTTCTATCCATTGCACACTACACCTAAGTTGCATACTATTACGACGCAAGAAAAGTATGCAAGCAAGTATGCTACAAATGCAATGGACTCAGCCGAGGCAAAGGTGAAAATGCAAGCACACAAGTGCTGTCTATCGCTGCAGTATATCAGTTATGTTTGTTGTATCTATTGCCCTGGATAGAAACCAGGCTTTAACTGTTCATAACAACAGACTTGCCTTCGGAGGCGAGCACTGGACGACAAGATCGATCTCAGGAATGTCAAGTCCACGAGCAGCAACATCAGTCGCTACAAGCACCTGATAACGACCTTCACGGAAACCCTGCCATAGCAAGCACGTTGTCTTTATTTGACAAAGTATTACATATAAGTAGATCAGTGATACAAAGAAATAAACAAACAATACAAAATTCTATCACTCCAAAGACCAACACATCATTTGTAGTAGATGCCATCACAGGCTGAACGGGTAGTTCAAGCCATGTGTTAACGACAACTTCTCTTTCCTATGCAAAATCCAAAAATTTGACCCCCACAGAATCAAAACACCTGACCTGATTGAGATAAAATTTGGCATGGTTGATTACGTCAGCTAGATGACCCCTCATGCAAAATTTTACTTAAATCTGACAAATGGGGCTTCTCGGCAAAGAGGTGAAATATACACAAAAATTTTTCTAGTTGTACATATACCTTTTTCAGAAACTCATCTACAATTCAAACCCTTCAGCGAATTTTTGCGTGCGATGGCTCAAACGACGCAGTCTCGTGCAAGGATGTGCCTTTTGGGGGTTAAAAAGGTCAAAATTAATATTTAACGTATTTATTCAAAAAAATTACAATGGTGCCTATGGGGAAAATTAAACAATTCTTTAAACAGACATAAATTTGGCTGTGCATAAGATAAGAGTTGTAATTTTTGGTTCTATGGTATGGTTTTCGAGGATGGCCAATCTAAGTGTCATTAAAATTTACCCCCAAACTCTCCCTGGTTACCACGGCAATAAAATTTGGGACCAAATTGGCTATAATTCGGCATCTGCTAAAGATATCTGCGAGATCTTTGCATCTATGGGGGGATTTGGGGACGGGCTATTGAATGAGGCCAATCTAATTCCACCACCCTTGTTGCCATTTGAATGTCACATGACCCCAAACAGTCAAGATCGTGATCGTGAAATATCTATGGCCAGATATCTCCGTAATTGATCAAGTGTAGGAAAACATTATTTTACTAATAAAACAGTAAATATAAATGTACAAAACATAAGTTTATACACTTGTTAACGACAACATTTAAGGACTTTTGCATCAAAAACAGCAAAAATTACAACGGATGTATCAATGTGCTCCCGACATTATTCAGCAGCACACTGACACACCTTTTGTAATTTTTGCTGTTTTCAATGTGCAAGTCCTTAAATGTTGCCGTTAACAAGTGTATAAACTTATGTTTTGTACATTTACATATAAAAAACAACCAGACTGCTTCTTATCGATTCACCATTTTTGTGTGTATGTCACATTTTCTGACAAAATAGTCTGGTTCCGGAAAAAATTTAGCAGTGAAAATGATCCTCACATTAATCCTAAAACCAATCTACAAGATTATACAAGATGCATCAAAATTGGACTGTTTGATCATTGATGACTTAGCAACAGCCAGTCGTAGAAAGGCGTATGATATGTCAGAAGCTACAGTGTTTTTTTCTACATACAAATCTCTGAATATCATATTGATGATATTCATATGGATGCTACATGGCTACGCCATTTGGGTAATAAATACCAGGTAGTAAACGTCGCTGAAAATTTTAAGGAAAGTTACCCACCACTCCAATAGGAACCATGCTGTGGTCTCAGTGCTGGAAATTGCCTGCAGCCGCCTGCCCCTGACCTACATACTGGACGCAGGGCTTGCAAGCCAGTGTTGAGTGTTTGTTTTATTGGCCGACATGTTGTGTAAATACGTGGACGACTACTTGCACTGAAATTCTCCCCTTGCCTTTCTTCATTTTTTGGCTTACTCCCTCTCTGTTTCCTTATCTTGGTGCAGACATGCTTTACGGATGACATTATGGTTAAATGGTAAAATGCTATAGCTCTTCATAAGAAACCCATCTCAGAGCTACAGAGCATCACCTGCCATATGGGATCACACAATGTTACCTGCCACCCGACACAGGTATGCACAGTGCACACCCCGCCTTAACCCAGGCATGGTTCCCACTACTCTGCAGAATTCATTTTCCCTGACTTTCCAGGACAAAATGAATCATTTTCCGTGACTAATTTGGGCACGCAGAATAATAATGTCGGTTTTCAATCGCTTTCAATCACACTCCAAATGAGAGTGGTGCAAAAAGTTAAACAGTGCAGGTACAAATAATCTGCAAGCGAAGCAAGCAGAAAAATTTTCAATTGTTGTACGCAGTCTGTGTACAACAGTTCAAATTTTTTCTGCATCTTTGTTAATTTTTGCACACTGGTACTTCTACATTCCCTGACTTTCCCTGACCATAAGAACCATGCCAAACCAAAGAGGCCGGTATTTGATTTACCTACCCCAGTGGGATGGAAGGCTGACTTGACCTAGGAGACTGGTTACATACCGAGATGGTTTACCTGCCCGAAGGCAGTCACCAATCCAAGTACCAACTCGGCCCAGCATAGAGCAACTTCATTGATCAGACACAACACGTTACCACTATGTCACAACACCAACCCCTGACAGTAAAGGTAAGAAACTCCCCATACAAACCTTCAGGACCATTTCTCGTTTGTCCTGTGGAATGTCTCCATGCAGAACGTGTGCGTCGGCAGTCATGGCATTTGACGTGGCAAGGAGGTCAGCCTCACGCTTTGTCTCACAGAAGACAATTGCTCGGCCATGTGCGCCACTGTATACCTGCAGCGTGTTGACGATCACCGACGTACGTGAACGCAGTGGACAACTCACTGCCAGGTGCTGCAAATATCCAAGACCTTATCATCATCAAAACAATAATATATGACGAGACACTTACAAGAAGGACAGCTCACAGTGCTGCGTTACAATGTTACAAATAAACTCCATGTGGTGGTAGCAGTATTAGCACTAGTAGGCTTAGTAGGTAGCAGTTATAGCGCCCTCTCTACTGGAGCCCAGCCAAAAGTGCATCACAAATGAATTCACAACTCAGAATCATCAAAACTTATGGAAAACAGTGAGTTTTGCGACCGACCATTAAGCCCTATAGCATGGCCTTTCTGTCTGTCATCTGTTGTCAAACTGGCCTGTGGAATGTGCCAAAATTTTCCACAGAAAAATATGGACCCTACACATATGGACAACAGTTCACGGCCACATTTTTCTGACTCAAGAGTGTATGTATAGGTAAAAGATGGCGGACACTACACCTGAACACTGGTTGCCGTGCGCACTGTTCCTTTGCCAACCAGGTCCAGCTTAACAATATCACTGCGCAGGTACTTGCGAGCGGTCCGCTGGACCCAGCGTGGAACCGTGGCGGAGAACAGCAGAGTCTGAGGCTTGCTGTCTGGATCACCTGCCAAAACAGTGACTGAGTGAAAATATGCTAACGGCACATCAGCACACAAGAAAAAGAAGGGGAAGGAAAAAATCTGTACATACAGCTGGGTCCATTGTGCGGCAGCTCATTCCTGTTTTCGGCACTTTAAGGGTCAAGCCCTAGCACAAAGCCCAAGTCAGCCAAGATTAAAAGTTAAGAAATTTCCAACAGAATTTTCGGGTGAAATAGGAGTAAATTTCGAGACAAATTCTGTCAGAATCGCTCCCAATTAAAATGCCCAGAATATTAAAACTGTCCAGAACATCACAAACTAAAAAATGTTTAAGAAACTATTCGAATATTCATGTTGCAAGTTGGCTGAATCACACAGCACTATCCATGAACAGGGACGAATCAGATTCAGTAGCATACATTTTGCATAATTGCAAGTTGTATCAAAACACAGAGAATCCCTCCTAATACAATATAGTCAAAAAACATTACTTATTAACACAGAAATATGACATCAAAATGAAGTCAACAGTAGCAATAAACATTTAACTTTAACATGATGAAATACTTTCATTCCTAAAGATATCATAAAAATTTTGTACAAATCTAAACATTTTCTACAGAGACACAAAAGAAAACACGAGTGGGTGTTTTTTTTCTGAACACTGTGTGTTAGTTCATGACCATAGTATTTCCGAAAATTCCAAAAAAACTTCCAAAACGTTATTTTTTTCTGGAAAAGTTAGAACCATACATTGTTAACGACATACGCGCTGCAATATGTTGGTATCTGTGCTGTTAATCTCATCGAGAGTCAGCTAAGCCTATTTCAAGCATATTTTCCACCAATCCATGCTATCTATTCTCTTATTTGTTGCTACTAAATCATTGCAATAAACGACTATGAAGTGATGAGGATAGATAAAGGTAGCATTAGATTGACAATGAATGCTGCTACATACTACGTCGATATCTGTATTGAAGAATCTCATCGACAGAGTCAGCAAAGCCCATGTCCAGCATCCGATCAACCTCATCCAGAATGACGTGCTTCAGCTGACTCAAGTCCAGAGTCTGACGCTCCAGAAAGTCCGTTATACGACCCGGTGTGCCGACGACCACATCGACGCCCGACCTCACCTTCGCTTCTGTGTCCAGATTCACAGCACAACATGGACCCATGCCAAACTTGCAAAACCAACCAACATATGAGCACTTTTTAGACTTTCAAGCAGCTTCTATTCCTGCAGTATTTTACCACACCATGTTACACAGTTCTGGCATCATAAAAATCAATTTCCACATCACAGTCATGCTGATTTTTAAAAAAATAAAATTCAAGACCCTCTGACATCAAATTCCTAAAATTCTAAGACATTACATGGTTTTTGCGAATGTTCCGGGTCCCAGAAAAATGAAAAAAAGAAATTTTCCAAGAACTTTCAAAGACCTATGGCAGGCAACCCTACAGGTTTGCAAAAACAATCGACACAAGCAAAATGGCTTTACTCAAGACTAAGTAGAAGTCTGCATGCTGCTTGCTTTTGCAACATTTCATGAATCTGCTTGACATCTATCCAGTCCAGGGGATTTCCTGGTTACTACTTCTACTAGGATGGGTGACTGTCTGGGGACAGCTAAACCATCTCAGTACATAACCAACCACATAACCAACCAGCAAGGTCAACTCAAGTCTTCCATCCCTACAGGATAGCTAAAGCAAGCACTGACCTGTCTGGCAGGGGTAAAGGCGGGGTGTGTTCACCTACAGTGTCAGGTGGCACGTTACACTGCGTTATGGCAGGTCATCACCTATATGCCATTTAAATTATCAAGCTTGCCCAGTGAGTTAGTTTGATACAAAGGAAATGGTTAAGAAGGGAGAGAGATCTACTAGCCTTGCTTAGATGGACTCTCAGACTTGTAATAGGTATTTTGTCAGGTCATGCGGAGCTTAGCCGACACTTAAGTATAATGGGGCTGTCTAAGAGACCCATTCTGTGAATGTTGCAGTGAGGCAATCGAAAGTGCTTCACACTTCCTTTGCTACTGTAATAAGTTTTTCTCTATAAGGAATTTGATATGGGGTAAACCATGTTTACACTCTGAAGATATCGATAATGCGACAGTTGGGGATATAGTGAGATTTACCAGAAAGTCTCACAGATTCCCAGAAGTACTTAATTGTAACTAGTGTCTTGATGGGGATGGCTGATGAGCCCATATGGTGGCTTAAGCCTACGGGGCAGTATTGCTGCCCTGCCCCGCATTGGAAATTGGAAAATTGGAAATTGGAGTTAGTTTGATCATGCAAATAGTACGCCAAGCTGACTTGACTAGCTAAACCAGTGCAATCTGTATATTTAAACAGACTCATCAAGCCAGTGTGTCAAGCCAGCTTGACAAGCGCTCGATGAGCAAGCTGGACAAGCTGGCTTGTTAAGCCAGCTTCATCGTGTAAAGTCCCAAAGGGCAGTTAGTGACAAAAACATCATGTAAAGCACAACTGTGTTGTCCAAAAAAGGTATATCAAATGGTGGGAGTGGCTACTGCAAAGCTATGAGAACCGAAACATAGGCATTATGCTTCACAGCTCTGAGATTAGTTACCATTAAGAGCTAAATAACACAAAACTTCTTTTAGTGCCTGCCAAGACAAATAGACTGCTTATTGCTAATTCAGTGAATAGAATTTCTGCTTTTACCATTCAGTGTGTGCTTTCTGCTGTGTTCTTTATGTGTATTGTACAAATGTATAAAATGTGGTATAGAGTCAACAGTAACCGTCTTTAAAGTTGGCTAAGTTATAACGTACCCTGTGGGCCAATGGGAGCACCGCCATAGACAGCGACTGTCGACAAACTGTCAGTGAGAGATGCAAAGACTTCGGCAACTTGGCGAGCCAGCTCACGTGTCGGCGTTAGCACCAACAGCTAGTCAACAAACACTTCACATCAATAGTAACTGGAGATATATTACCATCAATCACTCAATCAAGCTCATTTTAAAGTTACAATTACCTATTTATACTACAGCTGAACCAGTGACTATGGACGGTTGGTAGCATAACAGTTAGGGTCTTAGATGTACGATCAAGAGATCATGAGTTTACTGATAGCTGGGTCTGCTGGTCAGGTCGCTATGAAATGCAGACTACTACCTAACACAAATGGTTAAAATTGCTTTAAATTTTTTTTATTCTTGCCACGTTTTTTTTACGATTTTAACTTTAGGAACCACAGAAATGAATTTAATCACAGTGACCGTAGTTCATTTAATCCAAATATTCTAAATGAAAAGACTTTTATCCACCAGGGGTAGTACATTTGGTAAGTCTAGTGCTATGGTCGTATGACCACAGAGTTGAATTGAAATTAAATATAGTTCCGATTATACTGCACCTACAGTCCTACATCATTAGGCATTAAACAAGAGGTCGAACAATGCTTCAACGTTTTTAAAAGTTTTCAAATATTTCTTTCTGGAATGTTCTTACATCTATGCTACCTAGATGGGTGACTGTCTGCAGAAAGGCAAAGCATCATGGTATATAACCAACACGAAGATCAACTCGGACTTCCATCCCTCTGGTGTAGGTAAACGGAGTACTGGCCTCTCTGGCTACGATTAAAGCAGGACAGTCACATTCATCTACTAACTGACAGTTAATTAACTCTGTGTGATCCTGTATATAGCTCGGACATGAGTTACCATTAACAGCTATAGACAAACCTTTAAGCTTTACTTACCGAAGGGCTATGTCTACCACCGGTCCTTGGACTTTGATGAATACGCTCTATGATTGGCACAGCATATGACAACTACATAACAACACAAAGAACATTCTTTGTCGATACAAATTCTACCAAAATATGTAACAATAGCTCTGAGACAGCTCACAGAAAAACAATACGAAATAAACAGCGAAATGTCTAACTAATAAATAATGTACAAACACAAACAAAATGCACACAAGAAACCAATAATAAAGGAGAAGAATAAAACTAAATGGAAATAAACAGCAGATGCCATCAATCTACTCCACCGCGGTAGGCCATCTTGTCACAGTGGTGGGGCTTAGCGCTTTTGGCTTCACAGGCGTTTATCTACAACTTCACAGCCGTCCACGGCTTCATAGCCATTTCCTGTAACCTTACATGGTTACATTCGGGGATGCGCATTGGGCCGAAATGATACAGCCTCAGCGCTGGGCAGGTGTAACAGCCTGCCTACCCTGGATGTCAGGTAAGTTAAGGTAAGGCCATCAATCTAGTCTCATTACAAGAGCAAAGTAACAGCTTAGCATCACCAATCAGCAAAATATGGCTGCTTTCGCACTATACTGATAAACAGATGAAATAATTCTCATAACATGATATAAAACACTCACCGTTTTGCCACAACCGGTTCCTACAGTTCAAACATAACAGAATACATCAAACATGATCAGTGAGTAACACAGTGCTTCAGCCAGAATGTTGAGCATACTGATATTCTGCCATACGAGGACTGTCTTTGCTATCGCATTCAGATTTCACAGTCTGAACATAAAATATCTCTCTAAAACAGACAAAGTGTGAAAAATTTTGCAGAAGATCTTTAATCATATCCAATACGCTGACAGCAAATCTAAGTTGAGATTGGCTGATACATTGCTCAACAGTGATGCTGTACATTACAATTTGCAGCACAAAGATCGTGCAAAACACTAAATCTTCAAGAACACACGACGCCATATTCCAGATCTCTGCATACACTACTGGAAACATAACTAAACAATAGAGCTCTGTATTGTGTAGTTAAAGTGTTCAAACGGGATTGAAAGGTCTCAATAAATTGAGTCCCTAAGGCAGATGCTGGGTAAGGTGGGAACTTGAGTGGTCATTTGATGGCCAGTCACAGCAAAAATTTAAAAAATAATCTGATAATACTTCTTCAAGCTACAGGACTTTGATAATATTCATCCTTATCTAAGTCAAAGTATACAACTGATCGATCAGTCAAACAAACAAAACACATTTGTATTGTGCCATACACTGGAAACATGACTTGCAAGATGCTGACACCTAACACCAATCCGTAACCCTAACCCTAGCGCATAAGTATTGTCTGCACCAATAAAATGTGGTTTTACACTTCGACTGCTGTTCCTAGCCAATAACTTCAACATCATAGAACCGTTGTTGTGCTTACTTGCTTGGACAATCACATCAAGCCCATCATATATATGATTGTATGTACTCGTCTGCACTGGAAACAGGAAATTGATACCTTGTGCTAAAATACAACAGAAATAGACAGCTTACATACCATAACACACCATGACACAGCTACAATGAAGAAAATATTAACGCTAGCAAGTGGTAACGAGTACAAATTTTTAACAGTTAACTTCTCAAAAATTGATGACAAAAAGTAATCAATCATTAACTTAGATTATAACTAACAGTAGTTATTGTGCAAGAAAAGTGCATGTATATCAACTAAGTTTCTCAACTAAAAGAGCTCTGTCACCAATACACTGGGACAAAATAGATCCATATTATCACTACTAGGGCCCAAGTGTTTATTTTGTCCAATCACATTTTCTAAAGGAGGTGATTACCAGGTATCACTTATCAAATACTTGTCAGTGTATCAACCTAACAATGCATTCTTAGTGATGTAACTTATAACTGAAAATTTTATTTAGAATTAAATTTGTATTAATTATTATCAAAAATGTTTCAACATTAATCATGTGATTATGATAATTATTAACTTTCACAGCTTTAGAAATGTCTTTACTCTCAAGTTTTTATCTATTCTCTTAAGATTGTAGCACTGGCCAAGCATTTTCAGAGGTCTATGGCACGTGCAATATCCAGATCAACATGTAAGACACAGTTTCTTTCTTTCTAATGATTCAACAGTCTTGCGCTTTTTGGCAGTTGAAAAATACAGCTGTGAACTGTACTGAAGTAACCGACCACGAAGCTTTGACTGCAATTCTTGTGAAATATTGAATCGAGAGAACTCTCCCTCAGCTTCGTTGACCACATCCGATGCCTCGCTCCATTTTCTTGTGACAACTGCATCTTGTTCATCATCCGTCTACAGCATCACCATTCATGATTCATCAATGAAAGCGTTGGCAGCAGACTGAGCAGAGGTGTCTACGCCCATTGAGGACTATGACCAAAGTGTATCATATTTATCGGAAAGAAAAAGAAATTTTAGGACAGGGAGGGAGGAGCAGTCATTGTTTCACCAGATATGTTTCATGACTTTCATCCAGTAAAAAATGCACCAAATTCTTTTTCAGCTAGGGATTCACCCCGAACCCAACTTGGGAAGCTTATAATTGAAGTTCAGCAGAATCACTAATCAGCTGCCCCCATTCCTTAGTCCCCACTCCACCCAATGCCTGTAATGCATCAACCTCTTTGCCCCACCCCTCATTGCAAATTTTATGCAGGCACTCATAAGTACAAATGCAACATTAGCCATCCAAGTGAAAATGCAGCACATGACTTAAAGAGTTTGATGTGAGGGCCCAAGGGCTCAATGCTGAGGAGGGTTATACACTGGAAGGGCTTGCGTAGTGCATCCATAGTGGACCGTAGGGTGAGACGAAACACCGCACCAGCAGCACCGACAGCAAATTACCGCATTAATGCTAACTCTAACCCTGATCCTAAGCTTAGCCCTAACGTTTGCCCTAGCATCTAATTTGCAATAATAAGTTGTTGCCGATGCGCTCGGTGCTGCCAGTACGGTGTTTCGTCACACCGGTGGACCGACACCCCTGGTCAGCAAATATTGTTCTTAACATGGCAAGAAGTTAATGCATAACACTGGTTGTGTTTTTTGAAAGTCTGACCAGCCCTGGGCAGTGGGAAGGTCTGGGTTGATCCAAGTCGTTTTTTTATTGTTTCTGGAACAAAAGTTTCATGTTTTTTAATCATTCCGAAAAGGCCCGTGTCAATCCAAAAACATTCCGTGTCAGAAGTGTGCAAAGCTGGTGCAGCGTGGGAGGGTGATTGACATCACACAGCATCAGCCAATCAAACGCAACTTAACTGGAACTTTTGTACCCGAGAACTTTCGTTTCCGAAAACTTTTTGCACGAATAATTAAGTTCCGTGTCGATGCTCTCTGCATACAAAATTTTGGGGATGCAGTGCAAGAGAAACATTTTCAAATTTTTTGCACGAATAATTAAGTTCCGTGTCGATGCTCTCTGCATACAAAATTTTGGGGATGCAGTGCAAGAGAAACATTTTCAAATTTAGTGGTCGGAAAATGTGCATTTTTTTCATCGGAAAACTGGTCATATCTCGCTCTTTCAGATGAGATAAAAAATCATCGAACTTGGATGACCTTGAAGGATCAGTACGGTAGGCGTTATTATCAGTCCGGGCCGGACTGACACCAGATTTTATTTTCAGTCCGAACTCGGACTGGTAGCAAATTTTATTTTCAGTGTGAATTAAAATGAATACTTATGGCAGATTATGTCATTATCTCAGGCACTGCCTGTTGGCAAAGTTGATCGATCATCAGCAGTCCACCTAGATTCAAGACCACACTGATTGTGCCAATAAGGCACTTGACGGCTTTGCTTAAGCCTACTTTTAACACTGCCATTAGCGAATCCAGTTCTTGGCTGCTGCCCTTATGGTAATCTCTTAAATGACTGAAAAGTTTCACGAATAACTTTTGCATAGGTATATAAGC
>Ga0209454_1003359_pt1 | contig 11408 bp, 8 predicted proteins | sample WorMetHERISLAND1_2_FD_187400 | JGI IMG/M metagenome (GOLD analysis project Ga0209454, IMG submission 187400) | Marine gutless worms symbiont microbial communities from Max Planck institute for Marine Microbiology, Germany - Olavius geniculatus... | ecosystem: Host-associated > Annelida >...
CAGTACATTATTGCGTTTAATGTGTTTGGCAAATAAATGTCTCGCTGGGGAGAAAGTTTTCGATTTTTTTACGATGGCACATTCTGGTGTAGCCTAATATTTTTGAGCGACGGCGGGGCCCAACGTCGCTTGGCCCGGGGTAACTTACCCTCCCTACTCCCTTTTCTCCACGGGCCTGACTACGAAAGACTATACTGTGGGGCCTATAGTGTAAAGTTGATGGCAAAATAAAGGCCACTCAGGTGGCACCGTGCATGGCACTCAAATCATTGAGTCCTCAAGGCCACACAAGCCTCGAGGCATTAACATCCCTGCATAACTCACTCACGAGACGTGGACTGTCAGTCACTAGACTCTAGGCTGGAGAGAAGACGACTCAGACTACTAAGACCAGACGAGTGACTGACTGACGACTCGACCACTTAACTGTGGACTAGAGATTGCAATCCCGGGATCCCGAATCCCGGGATCTCGGCCGTTTTCGCCAATCCCTAATCCCGGAATTGGCAGCGTCTCAATCCCGGGATTTCGGGATTACAAAAATTAGCTAAAATTACATTTTTTCGCGTATTAAATGTCAGAAATAAGAATATTAACCGTCTGGTGAATAGAATATTTTATGAGCGCTAGAGTACTACGTGCTGTCGCCGGAAATTTGTATTTTGGCAGTCACTGTCACTCTCTACAGTTCGGATATGCGCATGCCCTACCTTTCGTAGGGGCCCTGCATAAAATAAGTTAATTGGGGATACCAAAATAACGACCAATCAGTAAGCCTAATCCCGAAACGGGATCTCGGGATTGAGAATCCAATCCCGGGATTGCAATCGCTACACAACTGTGGACTCGAGTACTCGACGAGATCTTTTCGAAGAATATTTAAGCAAACGTAGCGGTAAGTATTTTTGGGACGGAGTATCACCTGAGTGGCTTGCTTTGAGCGATAATTTGGGTTAGCGTTAAAATCATAATTTTGCTCTCAAATTGTTGATATTTGACTGAAAACTCGTAGTTGTATTATCTGAACTAAGTTTTTGTTTTCTGTTGTGCATTGGTATGTCCGCGTTGTTACTGTTGTTAGCAGCGTGTCTAGTTCAGAAGGAGTTAATTTAGCGATAACGAACGACTGCAGTCGTGGCTGTTTCTTATGACTAACGCTTCTTCTTCTGCTGGACCAGTACTGGTGTTGACGCTAGATCGGCAGATGGACTGTTTGATGCAGTATGAAGGGGTAAAATGTTATCAACCTGTCCTCAAATTTTAATGATTCAAGAAGCGTTTTTGCAAACCTCTATGTCTTATGACGTGATATATGTAATAAAATTGTTGGGTTTTCGCTTAGTTTTCTGTTTACAAACGATTTTCTTGCCCTTACATACATTTCAATCTGTAAAACCCATGATCAACATGGCAGCATTTTTATGAGAATTTTACGGTTAATATTTAGAATAGCTACGCCACCTTAAACGGCTGTGTACATATATGACAGTAATGTGTATGGGTGTAATGACTTTCGTTATGCATGTTTTTTAGGTAGCATCTTTTCGAACAATGTTACTTGCCTCCTTTTATACGTGAGATTGTTGCTGTCGGTTCGCCTATCAAAAGAAAAGATAGGCGAAATGCCACCCAACCTTTCTTATAGTTCCAGCTCCTTCAGCATAAACAGAAAATTTATCAAAAAATTTTCTGTTTATGCCGAAGGAGCTAGGAAAGACTAATTCCAATACTAAGCTTAACCACAACCCTAACCCCGAACTCTAAACCCACTGAACCTAACCCTAAACCCTAACTTCAGCCCTAATTAACCCTTACCTTAATAAAACCCTAATATGACCAGACATAATCACTAAAACTAACCCTAACCCTTAAACCTAACCCTAAACTCTAACCTAACTCTAATTTTTGTACCTCAGTGAAAAATGAATAAATTTAAAAAGTCCAAAAACCTAGGTTTTTTGCAATCATTTTGTATTAAATTTCTGTAACCAGTAAAAAATACACTTAGCAACACCCAAAACACCACCATATTGATGGCGAGATCACGTAATGTATTGCATGTAAAGGTAAGAAAATTGTTTTTAAACAAAAAAAAGAAAAACCCGCAAGTTTTGTTTTAGATATCGACTATTAAGACGAAATAGTGTGCAACAAAGTAACCTATAATGCGATGATCCATGGACGGGTTGATATCCCTTGGCCAAATTATGGCTTTGTCACCCCTTTGCTGTTTCGCTCGTGGCTGATTCGCCCCTGGATTTTTCGCCCCTGGCTCTTTCGCCTTTTGATTGATTCGCCCCCTGTGCCTGGCTGATTCGCCTCCTGGGTTCTTCGCCCTTTGGCTCGTTTGCCTCCTGGCTTGTTCGCCCCATGGCTGATTCACCCTCTCACCTTGGACGATTCGCCCCCATTGAATAATATTGGTTTAGTGCAGACTAATACTTTGTCCTTTTTTCACTTTATAATATATTTTGTTTTGTTTTGGTTTACAGAAATTAAAACAACTACAGCGAATTGTCACTTACGCAACTGATTAGTAGTCCTAGTCATTTGAATGAACGTTAACATCATAAAAGATTAAGCATAATAAATGATTGCAGCAGGAAAAAAAGTCACTCATCTCAGGCTTCATGGCAGCAGCATCATGGGGTAAAAATAGCTACAATTTTCCGACAAACACGTTGATATAGCCTAATTCTGACACAGACATTAAAATTTCAGACTTTATTTCAATTCTATATTATCCACAAAACTGAACTTTAGCCACAAATTACACAATGAGGGTGAATCGTCCAACATGAGGGGGCAAATCAGCCAGGATGCGAACAAGCCAGGAGGTGAATGAGCCAGGGGGCGAATGAGCTCGGAGGCGAATCATCTATAGTGCAGGAGCGAATCAGCCAGGGGGCAAAACAACAAAGGGGCGAAAATGCCAGACACTTAGCTGTGTGCGATTTGAGATGAGCGCAAACTGACAAGTCTGCTCAAGTTACCATTACGATGTACATTATTATTATCAGTTAATATATTTACATTTTGTTGAAGGTTTTTACAGCATAACTCAGAAAAGTACTGACTGATAGAAACTAGGGATGTAATCCAATATTCGATTATTCGGTATTTGTTCGATTTGTTCAAATTCTGAATTAGATTTTGGGTTGTTTGATATTCGGATTTATTTGTTAATTTATGCGGCGATATATGTTGAATGTACAATAAACCATAGTTGCTGCAAACGATGGCTCCATGTTGTTAATTTCGCTTATTAGTAGTACGTAACACCAACTTTAATTACAAACATACATCATTTGGCCATCTGATAGAACAATGCATGGTCGATCGTCGAAGGTTCTACGTTATGCCGGTTATTGTAATTGTTAACTAGCGGACTTCTAGCGGTACCCTGAAGAATCGAATATTGAACAAAATTCGAATAATGTAATTCAAATTCCGAATAACGAAAAAATTCGAATAACACGTCTCTAATAGAAACAAAACTTTGTCAATTGCATAGTTGGGAGTTTATGCAGCTGAATTTTTTGCTGATTAGATGTGAAAACAGTTATTTGCTTACTCTTTTAGTTGCTTGTTTCTGTTTCAGTGTTGGAGAATCGTTGTTGGTCATGGACAGGCGTCCGTCAAGGTTCAGCAGTGGCAGAGATCAGGAAGACTACAGCGACAGGCGCAACTCACGACAGCGGAACTTTGGTCGAGAGAGGTCACCCCCGGAGCGTGGTCGACCATCACCACCACCTATTAGAGGCAGGTCACCCGGTGGCCGGGGAAGGGCATCACCTGGTCGAGCAAGGTCACCACCAGGTCGTGACAGATCTCCACTTCGCAACAGATCACCATTCCGTGGCGGCAGTGCTGGAGGGTATGGACCACTTTTTGTCGACTTTGTTGTTGTTTGCATATCTGAAACGGTTGACCAGGGGAGATAATGACTTCTTCGTTATTTTTGACTTTCTACCATCGTCTCAAAACTTGGCACTTTGAAAAATTATACCTGGACATAATCATCTACATCTACTTATTGTTGACAATGTAGTAAACTTGAAGTACAGCTTTGATATCAAGCCAGTTCTGATTGGTCAACTGACTTATATGAGCTACACGATGTCAAGTTATTCTCAGATATTTATGTACTGCCAAGTCCGTCATTCAGTTCTTTAGCAGGAAACTTGTTGAATTTGACATCAGTATTTCACAAGGCAGCAGTCTGTTTCAGACTGTGATGGGATTTTTATTTATTTCTTTTTTTTGCAAATTTTCTGTTGTGTGTGTCTATGAAAGATTTTTGAATATTTAATAGGGATGCCAGTTACATGCGAATATACGATCGCATATGTGATTGCATATTTTGCCAAAACCTGCATATCACATATTTTTTTCGCATATAATGGCATTTTCAAAATTGCATATATGAAAATTATGCAGCATATGCTGCATATGCAGAAATTTGCATATATTCGCGTGCCGCATAATATTTCTGCATATGCAATCGCATTTTTTTATCATTCTCCTTGTCCAATGTTGTTTTAAGACCATTGAATATTTTGGCGGCAGACGATTACCGGTATTTACATTTAGATGTTGAATAAATTGAAGTCGAAAATGTCAAAAATGTGCAGAATAAGCCTATTAATGATCTGATTACTCGAATTTGCATTTATCGTAAATGTGTGGAAAATATGCCGCATGCAGCATACATGCGTCACATATTTTGCTAAATTTTGCATATTTTGCCTCAAAAAGTTTTGCATATTTTGAGAAAATTTTCCACTATAAACTTGCATTAATATTTGATTGAGTTTTAGCAAAACTTGACAGCCTGTTGTTTATACTGTGTTGTTTCAGGCGGAATGATTTTAGTGGATCCCGTCGACCGCATCAGGACTCACAACGCAGTGGTTCATACGGAGATGTTCCACCTTTTCCAAACGATCCTTCAAGGTTTATTTATGCACCTATTTAGCCTACAGTTTTTGTTGTTGTTTGGACAGTGTTATTATGGTGTAAAGAAGGACCTCTAATGAGTACTGAAAAGTCCCTGTTTGAGCAGTTCCTAAAAGTTACTAAATTGTGTACTTTGGCTAACTGGAAATAACTTTGTAATAATTAGTTCATTAAACAGAAGTCAAAAGTAATGTGTAATGTGTAGTTTGCAATAGTTATAATGATGTTTATTAATAATGTCAACAGTAGACTGTGTAATTTAAGTAACTTTAAATTTTTACGTGCAAGAGATAGCATAGCGCTTATTAGCTATGGTAATTCTGTCCGTCTGTCTGTCTGTCCGTCTGTCACAGTCCGGTACCGATTCAAGCCCAGGTGAGATAGAGAGTTCTGGTTTTCACCATATGATAGCCTAGAGTCTCCAGGATGAAATTTGATGCTGCTGGGTCAAGGGGATCCCCACAAACAAGGGGGCAAAAGAGGGGCACCCCCTCTAAGAAAATGTTATTTTACCGGTATTGGATCGTTTAGTGTGAAAATAGTTGCAGATAGGCACAGACATGCTGTTTTCATAACAAGCACTGGCAACGAGCTTCTTAGAAATGTCAACATTGATGACCTTGAATGACCTTGAAAACCCCAAAATAGGGGGTTTTAGTGAATTTTTTGCAATTTTTGGCTTCGACACGCATTTCAAGAGTGAATTGCACTGAAACGGCTGGAGATAGACCAAGAGGAACTGCGTATGAAATTTTCACCATTGAATGTCGATTTTAGCTATCCAAGTCCGGACCCTCTAGGTTCAATGAGGCCTGCACACGCAAGTGTGAAAGAGGGGTATCCCCTATATAAAGTGGTTATTTATCTGCTATTGGCTTGTATAGGCACAGAGATGCTGCTAACATAACAAGCACTGGCGACAATCTTCTTAGGATTGTCAACATTGATGACCTTGATTGACCTTGAACCCTAAAAATAAGGCTTTTTAGTAATTTTTTGACGATTTTTAGCTGCAAAAGAGTGAATTTCGACGAAGTGGAAAGATTGCCCGTGAACAGGAACTGCTATAGGCTCTTGTGTGTCCCATGAGCATTAGCTCAGATTTCTTGTTATGTATGTTTAACCATTCTATGTTAGTGTTAAATGCATTTATACACTGCAGACTGTTGTTTAAGACACTCATTCCATGGTTGCTAGTGGTTGGTACGGTAAGCCTACAGTCATGGTCATGTACATTGCATTTAAAGTGCACTTACAGGTTAGTGACCCAATGACCTATTGTGTGGTAGTTATTCCTGGCAGACATACAGTAGAGGTAGGCAGTGTGTGAACATACAATATGGAGTCAGTTAACGAGTTTGTGAAAGTGAAAATGCGTATATATATGTAAGATACCTTATTTGAGTAGAAATGTAAATAATAAAATAATATAAATCGGCATAGTTCATGAATAATACAGTTAAGTGCAGAATGCTGGTAGGTAATTACTGTCAAAGGTTGGGTTGTTTATAGCTGTTTATGGGAAATCTATGCCATACAGGATCATAGTTTACCTGCCATTTGACACAAGTGAATGCATCCTGCCTTTACCCCAGCCAGATGACCTGAATCTGCCTAATACTCGATTTACCTACCCCGGACAGATAAAAGGCTGAGTTGACCTTGGTGTAAGTTATATACATAGTCACCCATTCAAGTAGTAACTATTTGATAGAGACCTGACCGGAGTAGAACACACAACCATAAGTCCGACGTGTTCATTATGCCACCAAGGTAATTTGAATGTTTTGAACCATGAAACTGTGAAGTAATGGCAGGCATGTTTGGATGGATGTATGTGCGATAATATGTAGACGTGGTGAAGCAGCCAGGTTTGGTGACAGACGAGGATTAATGCCAGTGCCACCTGGTGACCTTGGACCAAAGCTTCCACCATCACCGCCAGATCACGATGGTGCACCTTCCATACATTGTGAGCTGATTGTTGTCAACTTCGATGGCAGGCAGAGGTAACTTATCGACACTTCCACTCTTTCATTTCCCTTATTTTGTGGCCTGCTTTTGTCATCTGTCTATCACTGCAGTATCTCAAGTATTATGATTAGAAGTGTTTGTATATCACACGCACGTCCAACGCAGCTGAACACACCGTCAATTACAGTCATTAAATATGTACGTTTTAACACTGTCCAGAGTGTATTATTTCTCATTACTGTTGCATAATACACTCTAGATCTTGCTGAGATGTTTATTTATTGGTGACTAGTAAATTTGGCTAAAGAATGTGTTCGTTTGGTGTCGGAATCTCATTAGCCCTTTTTCTATTTTGTTTCAGTTTTCATCCCCCGTCAGTTTGATGGTTATCTCAGCCAAGATTTGTGCTACGTAAATGCTTCCAGAATCAGATCAAGTGTGGTTTGTCTGCCATTTGTCTAAGCAACTGAAGGTTGAAGAAGGTTGTATATTCTTGCAGCTTTTTATGGTAACCAATCTCTGAGCTATGGAGTCACCTGCCATATGGGATTACGCTTTGTTGCCTGCCGCTCACCACAGGTGAATGCCCCCACCTTAACCCAGCTAGACAGCTGGTACTTGATTTGCCTACCCCGGAGAGATGGTGGGCTGAGTTGACCTGCCATGTAATACGCTAGTTGGTACGTGACAAACGTTGCAGGTTGTATGCGGAGAGCATCCGGTCGCGTCTAGCATCTGGCGGCCTGTCGGCGGAGGTGATTCCGGTGCGTGCGAGTGGCATGGAGATGAGTGTGGTGTTGACGTCGGCAGTGCAAGACGCAGTGAGGCGGCGTGCGCTGTTTGCCTGTATCATCAACGAACAGAACGAGATGCATCGATCAATGACTGTCAACATTCTTCACGGACAATTGCAAGGTTAGCATTGTAATCGTCGTGCACTGCTGTTTGTTAACTAACAAGTTGTATGAATTTATAAGATTGCAACCTTCATTGATTAGTTTGTTAATGTTTTGGCTACTGCTGCATGTTTTTGTTGGAACAACAGTTTGCTAGATCTCACATTTATCTCACATTTTACTGTTTTACCTGTGAATCTATCTGTTTAAAGACTGCTGCTCGTTGGTATTTTGTTCTCAGTCAGTAGTCACGTTTACAGTAGTGCATTTGATTATTTCAAGTTAATTCACACCTATAGAATTGCAGTCTTTGACTTGTTCAGTGTTTACCAGTTATATAGCTTTTGACATTTGACATTGGCTGATGATCATTCATGCAGTAGAACTAGGAATGTTCATTTTCCTCCTTTAATTATACGTAGTTATGGTCATCTTTATCTGACAGTTTGGTTCTGTGCATTTTTTGTCTGTTTACTGTATATTGTGTAATTTCAGTATAGGTTAGATCTATCAGATAATTCTTGAATTAATATTTATTTTGTTTAAGATCTTGCTTCTTCTTCTAATAAATTTTTTGACCAGTTTTCAGAACAACATGCCTTTCCGTTGTGTTATTATGTCTGTTTCAGCACATGCAGAAGATGTAATCAAACTGCGATTAATGTGTGATCGAAATAATTATTTTAAGGCATGACAAACATTATAAAAGATTTTAAAAGTCAGTCACTCGACAGCAATAGTATGCATTGTGGAAATGGAAATGATAACTGAAATGTTTTTTCGTTTGTTTGTGACACCCAGAACATCGTAACATGCCATTGGACAGTGCAGTCAGTTTGATAATGAGCAACTATGAGCAGTGGCTTGACAGCGCTGGTAACCCGGCAGCACGTAATGCCCCGCCGTCTGAACCCCCGACACAGTCTGGACGTCTGGCTCAACCATCTGGATTCAGGCCACCCGATGAGAACATCATCCGAATGCTTCAGATGGCAATTGATGGTCGCTGTCTGGTCGTGGAAGAACTGGATGAGGTGATCAGCTACTTTGAGCAGCAGAGAAAGATCATGGCAAAGACACAAGGAATTGCCCCATCTTCAAAACCTCCTGGTTTGTATATTTGTTGCCATCATATGTGGAAGATTGCCTGTTTAGGGTTGAGAAAGTTTAAAGGGTATAGCTCTTTGTGGTAAAGCCATGTCAGAGCTTTGAAATGTCATTTGCCATTGGATCATGCTGTTCACACTGCATAGCCAGAATTGCACAGTTTGTGATACAAGCATAGAACTTGGCATGATAATACTTCAGACTATACTGATTATTTTCAGCGCTGGTGCCACTGTATGCACCCTGCTTTTTGGCAACGGTCGTTAGGCATTGCATTTTCCCTAGCAAGAAACTGATTTAGCGTGTAGGTCTGATTGCCATTGGATGAAACATGGTTTGCAGGAATGCTAGGTGACAGTGACGGAGAACGCGGTCGTCAGGACCTGCAAATGATGGAAAAAGATCCGTCACTGATGCTTGGTGGTAAAGCAGTCCCGGGCCAGGGCGCTCCCATCAGTGCAGGGGATTACCGGAAACCTTCACGCTTTACTGATACTCCGTCGGGCCGGGAGATGGCTGACAAACATGGCGGAGGTTTCCCGCCAGATCTTCTGCGACCTCCGACCGGTCCGTCCGACAACCGCAGCCCTCCGTTTTCAGGCTACGGCCAGGCAGCTCCGAGCTCTGCGGGTCTGGCACAGTCGGGAGTGGGTGACTTCCGTGGCTTGCAAGACAAGATGCAGTCACTGTACCCAGGCTCCCAGGCGTCGGCGGGTGGGCCAGGTATGGACACCCACCAAAACCCGACGTCATTGTTCAATCAGCCACCCTCAGGAGGAATGTCGACCTACGCTCGACCACCGCCAGCGAGTGCCCCACCGGCTCCTGGCTTTGGCACAAGCGGTCCACACTGGGCAGGTGCTCTGCCACTAGGTGCATCAAACGGCCGGCAGGATTGGCGTCCGGGCTTCGGCAGTGGACCTTCCAGCTCCATGTCTGATTACCACAACCCAGTGCAGCAGCAGCCACAGCGGTTAGGCCTAATGGGCAACTGGCAGCCAGATGCCATGTCATTTAGCCGTTTTCATTAGGACAACACTGCCTCCATGACAGACTGCTGGACAGATTATACATTGGCCACAAGGCCCAGTGGCCCTGGACTGAAAACTGAAGTACAATAACTACATGTACAGTAACCGTTTGATGCTTGCGTAATTTGTTGTGCAAATTGCACAGGCATATTTAAAACTCAGTGAATCATATTATCTACTGAATCACATAAATTAATGGCCATCACTGTTTTCAAATAATCTTTGTATTGCAGTTACTATACTCGTGTGTGATCTCAGACTGTGCTTAGAATAACACCATGTTGTACAAATGTTTGTTCTCGATTTTTTGTTTCTTCTTACACGTATGATTCACTGATAACAGTGCAGTTACTTATGCTTCCGAAACAGACTCCACTGTTGTAGTATGGAGTGAATTAATTCTGAATTGGGACATATTAACATCCGAAGCTATGACGGTCAGGCCGAGGTTGAAATGATGCGAGTTGACTGTGTGTTCTGTATTTAAATCTTGCATGTGTTAACACGATGTTGTATGTGTGCATGAGTATGTGTGCATGTGTGAATTATTTCTGTACTCGTGTTTTGCAGTCACTAAGATGATCAATGTGCTTTGATGCATTTAGGTGCCATGAAGGGCATCGATAAGTAAAATTGTTCCACAGTTCGCAGGTCTTCACTTTAGAGAGTCCCAACCTCACCTGGTGTATCATTGGCCGGTTAAAGAAAATCATAAATAGTAGCAATTTAGTCGTAGTGCTAGTTGTGGTAGTTATCAGTGTAAGAATTGCAATGTTACTTCAAAGCTGTCACCCATGTTGTGTGTTTATCACGTTTTTTGTTTAATTTAAGATTAACTTCACTGCAAGCTTATCTGTCCCAGGAATTGTTTGTTGTTTTTAGAGCACACTCAATTTTTTCATTCAAATTTTCACCACAACATTGTCAGCTCAAAGGCAGAAGGATTTTCTGTGGCATGGTATAAGTCGATTTTTATATAGTGTGTGGATATGAATGTTGTTTTGAATTGCATATTTTATGTTATTTGTTAGTGAGTAACTAACTAATAGGGCAGTATGTTTTTCATTATTGCATATTTGTAATATATAGTGGTGTAAAAAGACTTGTTTGTGGACCACCGACTGGTTGTTTTGGATGAATTAAGCTGAATATTTTTGGCTTGTCGACCCGTGTGACGGACGTACAGACGGACAGAATTGCAATGGCTAAGACGCGCTGAAGGCAGTAGCTGCTTTTGCACGTAAAAAGTGATTGCGAAAGTTTGGTCTAAGTAGGTACTTAGACCAAAGTTTAGTCGAACTAACCTGGCTAAAGTCGGTTCGATTTGCATGGAAGAGATAGCTTTAGTCCTTAGGGCTAAAATTTCGCTGAGCCTGAATCCACTTCAGCTTTTGACTTCAGCTGAGCAACTACAACACGGCGACTGTTTACAGTCCTATAC
>Ga0209454_1003365_pt1 | contig 11401 bp, 7 predicted proteins | sample WorMetHERISLAND1_2_FD_187400 | JGI IMG/M metagenome (GOLD analysis project Ga0209454, IMG submission 187400) | Marine gutless worms symbiont microbial communities from Max Planck institute for Marine Microbiology, Germany - Olavius geniculatus... | ecosystem: Host-associated > Annelida >...
TTGTAATTTTTGCTGTTTTCAATGTGCAAGTCCTTAAATGTTGCCGTTAACAAGTGTATAAACTAATGTTTTGTACATATATATAGGACAGAGCGTCATGCTGAGCATTACAGACCGGATAATGTCACGTCATGATGTAAGGCGACACACAATCGGATGCATCACCGTCTCACAGAGCGTTTAATACATGGCGTTGGTTTATGCTCCCGTAATTCAATCGTTGTGAATTTTTCTGAAAGACCCATGTTTGGCCTTGGTCTTGAACACCCGTGGCCTTGGCCTTGTGTTGACCTCCAGCACATTTTAGATCTCAAAATAAGACGATGCATCCGGTAATATTAATTTGTAGAATAAACGTAGAATAAACGCCGAGAGAAGGAGAACAAGAGAGGTATCTCCTTCTCAGCCAGTGTCGTAGGTTGGCCCAAAGAAATTCGGGGGTATTGCTCCGACTGTAAACGGGTTTTGGTGCATTTTAGGACAAAGAAACGCATACCGAACAGCACCGGCACAAATTAAGCCTCCATAGTCATTTCAGCCCAGTACCAACGAATAAAATATTTGTGTCGTAATGATTACGAACGATGTCAGCATTAATACGAACCAAATGAGAACAAAATAGCCAAGCATATCTGTAGGGCCTACATGTCTTCGCGAATCGAATTTTGATTCATGATAACGCAATTATATCAATAGGCCTATCACAATAAGAACGCCAAACTGTTGTTCGTATCGTCGTTAATTATTGGCCGATGTGCTAAATTCTTTCACTCATGCACTTAGCAGAGAATTTGCAACAGAGCGAATATTAAAGATCCAACTTTACCGTAAATGCGTTTTTAACGTTATCATGCAAAGTAAATATTTGGAAACAAGTGTAGGCTTACTGTTTTGTGTCGACAAAATGCAGTGTTGCGTGAACAACTTGCTCAGAGTCATTGCTCGCAACATCCTGTTGACTGCAAGTCAAACGGTTGTTTGATCACACGTGTACACGTGCTTTTCTTAAGACGCTCGCGCACATTCAATAAAGTAAAATTAAAAAAGTAAAACAAAAACTGAAAACGGGCCGTCGACTTCGTTTACTATTATTTATCAGCGGGCAAAATGCAACGGTACAATTTAAACTTGCAGAAAAGTTGCATTTTTATCGCAGGGTTCGCGTGTATTGCGATAACACAAAATAATTTGCTTGACAGTTGTTTTAGCTTGTTTTGTATAAAAAAAACCTGTACTAAAATTACTAAAATTTGGAAATTCACCTATAAATTACGATTGGTAAATTTTGGTGTGTCTTTATGCCCAACACTGTATGTAGGCCCCCTACTTAATTTCATTTTAATCGGACAATGATACACGATTTTGTGCACAGACGGACGGAGAGACGACAGACCGTCATGATTAGATCGCTTTAGTAGGGCGCATTAAAATGTCTCCCCCGTGAAAAAACTGCCCGGGAAAGATAATCACGGAATTGGTATGTCTCCCCCTCATTAAAATATCGCCGGCCCCACAAAAGTATCCCGATTATGGGATCGCCCCAGAAAAGTCTCCCCCGGCCGACAATTTACCAGCAAAAATCCGTCCCGCCGTCGGACGGGGCGGATTTTTGCCGGTAAATTGACGGGCGGGAGATACTTTTCTGAGGAGGCAATTCTATAATGGGGCACCGGCATTACATGCAAAAAGCTTGATGTCTTATTTTTGGCACACCGTGTAGAATGTCTAGCCGTGCGATAAATGCATTTAGCGTACAGGTGGCACTGAAGTGTCGTTCAATTACTCGAAACAAACGTTGCCGGTAATTTACCAGTAAATTATTTCAGCGTATCGAACGCATATGTTGCCAGTACACTGTAGGCCTAAAGTATCACGATCGATAATGTGCTGGGACGCGGAAAATAGTGCATGGCAACTGAAAATCGCAGTCGTAGACTGATAAACAACACGTTTTATATTAATTTTATGTCTCCGCCCACTTACTTATTTCTTTATTCATTTATTATATGGTTTATAGTACACACGTTACTTTCATTCTTTTCTCAAAAAGTCTACTAAGCAAATCATAAATTATCTGAAGTATTTAATGTGCGTGTGCCCAATGGATACGGTTACGTCTTACCGAATACTTCTTTTGCCATGCAGAGACAATATAATAAATATACAAATAAACTACCCTGGTACTAAAATGCAGTTAAGAGACGACGTCGGCCAAAGGTTTTCCTGAACGGTTTGTGAACAACGGCTAATCTCTGTTTTACTACTTAGCAGCAATGTACATGCAGCACCAAACAGCGAGACCACACAACGATCAGTCCGGAAAGCATAAACCGGTCTTTATTAATAGGCCGCATTGCTAGTCTCGGCCGTCTGTTTGTCTGTTTGCACGGGTTCCTGGTTTCTATCTCGAAAACAAAACGACCAAAAGAACGAAATTGGTGTGAACGTTTCTTTTAGCAGCAATAACCGGTAAGCAAATTTTTACCTTACAAAATCAACGGACGAGTAAAGAATCTCTTATCTAGTATATTTGATTTTACTTCTTTTTTACAAGCAGACTAAGCGCGATCGAAGTTTTTCAACAGTTAAGCTTTTTTGCATAAATTACCTATTTACTTATTTACTTAATCACTGATATCCGAAGAGTCGAAAGTCTTTGGCGTAGACGACGGATTTGAGTGCGTGTATGTCGGCGCGGTCAATATCAGCGAACATTTTGGTCAGTCGTCGCGAGCTGTTGTAGTGGTCGGGATGGCGATTGTCCGGATCATTGGTCGGGTAGTGAAGTCCTGGCGGCAGTACAGACGGCGACGATGAGTTGATGGCGATTAGCACGGCGCCAGCGTCACTGCTCAGTGTCTCGTAGTGACCGATGAAGTCGTAGTCAATCTGACACGGCAGACAGACGTTGGTCTGTGGACGCCAGTGCGCGTTGAAGCCGGACCTGCTCGTCGCCGGGTCGACCAAATACCGCACAAACTCGCGAAACTGCACGCCCTGCGAGAAAAATAACATCTCACACTTGATACATGTTTGAGGTTGGTACTGACAGGCGCGCTTTACAATTTTGGAAGTGGCGTAGGTGGGATGCTCATCTCCTTTTTCGTAGCCATTGAGCCGGTAGGTGGATAAACCACAGAGTCTGTGACGCATGGCCAGTGAAACGCCAGATCTACGGTTACCTTCCCAGCCGCAGGGCATCACCGCCCTTTGACCGGTACCAAATTATACTGCTTGGTGACAGAGGCACACGTGTGCGAACAACTTGCCCAAGGTCGTCACTTGGCAGTGTACCGGCTCGGAGTCGATCCTGAACCTTTTCGTCACCAGTCTGGCCCGTTACCGTTACATTATCAAGCCACAAGCATATTGGCATGAGCTAATGATACCGCAGCGCACTATGCGATCATCCACTGCTCGCGTCAGCAAACAACTAGACCCACAGTGCAGCCAGCAGACTCATGGCTGCTCCAATCAACCACAATAGGCCGTCACTCAGTAGCTCGTAAGCTACTGAGTCGATTTCGATACTGCCGAGGGTAGGAGGCTGAGTTGATCTAAGCACGGTAAATTACTAACTTGATCGAAGTTGATTGTAAATGACCCGCGCTGACATTCGAACCATAGCCTGAAAGTTACGAGTCTGAGACTTTAACCACAAACATACTTGCACTTTTTGTGCAGTTTCTTCATGGACCTGCGTTACGCAAGATCATATCGCAATTATTGTAATGATCGTAAGCGGCTGCGTCAAGGACGGTCCAAGTTTCGTGTTTTTACGCTAAGTCGAAAGTTTGACATAACAACCTTGTCGTGTGGAATGTCGCCCGGTTGTCGATAGTTTCGGATGATGCGTTTGGCGTAGAGACGTCGCGGAATCATGTGATTTGACTTGAGTCGGTCCTTAAAAGCGGAGACAAGTCGGTCAAATGGATGTCGAACGAACATAAATTTGAAGTAGTGCTTCAGACGGTACTCGATCTCCTCTGGCGTGTAACTTCACTCAAACATATACGTACACCTCTGTTCTACACCTCCACACACATGGCTACACGTACCCTGCTTGTACACGTCCGATCAGCGTAGTTGCCATACGCTGGGCCTCTCAGTACTTGAATGGGTGACTAAAATTTGCTTTAATTGGTTGACTGATCTGGCTAATTAAGTTTTGCTTTGTCAATCCCCCCGCGCCAAAAAAATTATGCGACCAGGCGTATACAATAATCTAGAGTTACATGTACTTCAGAAGAATTTAATGGTTAAACACAAATCGAAACTAGTAGGGCCGGCTAGGGCCCAACAGGTAAGTTAGTTGAAGACAAACAGACGACGACTTTCAAGTTATAGCTAACAGAATTCTATTCATGCAGTAAAAGTGTTAATTTAATGTTGACAATATGCATTGTCGTAAGAGGTAGATAGCGAGTGTACCGTGATAGACGTCGCAAGGGGTAATCGTCACGTAGATGTGCGTATACAGCTGACTGTGACAACTTGTTCGGATTTTTCGCTTTTACCTATCATCATTCACATAATTTATATAAGTTTAAAAAGATAATAACACTATTGAAAGGTAAAAAAAGCAAAGGCCAACGCTTGCTATAGCACTTCTTACCGTTGCTCAGAAGTGCTTCACAATCTCGGAAGTGGCAGCTGGTCGGCATGAGCTAATGATACCGCAGCGCAGTAAGCAGCCGTCCATTGCCCGCTTAACGAACAATTAAACCCGTAGTTTGCAGCTAGCAGACACACCACCACCCCAATCAGCCACACTAGGACTTCACCTCGTAGCCCGTAAGCCACTACTCATTTCTCGTCCCACGGAGGGTAGGAGGCTGAGTTCGGTGCTATATACAGCGCTTCTCACATAACTCAGACCAACAACGCTATACACTTTCGGAACTGGCAGCTACTCAACTCAACTCAGGTTTAATAAACACGTTGGCCTGGATGGCTGAAAGATATACAAACAAAAGTAGCAACTACATAGCTAATTAAGCATAACATGACATCGCACATAATTGGCACAAGCGCATTTGCATGGTGGTCATCCATTGCCCGCGCCAGCGAACAACTGGATCCGCGGTGCCACCAGCAGACATACCACCCACTCAGCGTGTTTAAGCTTCTATTCATTTCCCATATTGCTGAGAGTAGGAAACCGAGCTGACCTTAGGTAAATGAGTAATTTCGTGAATAATAAATTACAAAACAAAAAGCGCACGTATTGTGTGAGTTGATGCGTATATTATACCTTGCCGCTGGCTACAAGTAGAACTCGGCTCCACGTTGTGCTGGCAACTTTTGCTACACGGCAGTAGACGTAGCGAAGTCCGTCGTCGACCAATAGGGCGAATCCTCTTCTGCTGGCATTTTTGATTCTGCTCGCTGACCAACGTTCCTCCGAACGACATCCGTCACTTATCAGCTTCCGCCGCAACTCCTGCTATTGACAGTAAAACTTTTCATAGCAAACCAACATATGGCATCCGTTCGTCTCACATCTGTATTGTGTAAAATGTACGCAAATACGTTATCTTCACAGTCCGCTCCGAAAAAAAACTCTGCTTTCAGGATTTGTTACATTTTCGAAAATTCGAACGGGGTTACCCGGATCGAGAACGTTAAATGAAAGCCAGTTAAAATTCGCAATTTTTAACCATAAGTCGCAGTGCAGCATTTCAAAATTCAAAAATCGTTCAAAATGGGACAGTGAGGCCATACTATTTTGATCAATAATAGCAAGTTTGCAATACATGCCTGTTGACTGTATACAGCTGTTGTACCACTGAAGCTGTAAGCATCCGCACTTCTGTTATTGTCAGCTTCCGTTTCCAGCAAATAATTTCCTAATTCTGAATATCACATACAAAAGTTTCAGCAATCATCATCAGCGCAGCGATAAACTGTAGTCCAATGACGTTATGTTAAGCCTACTTGATTTAAGTAGGCTTAACTTAACGACAAAACCGTGTTTTGTCGCCCATTGTTTATCAGTATATGCGAATGGCAGTATTTACAGTGAAAACGGGCAGTAGAGTTTCAATAAAAAATTATTTTAAAAAATGGTTTTCGGCGTATGTTAAAATTTTGCATCGTGTTGTATGTAATGCCGCACAAAGCTGAAAAAGTATTTTTTGGAAAAGGTTTAAGTTTTAGATTTTAAGTGTTTAAAGAGTTCTTTAAAGGTTTAAAGTAGCATTTTCACTACGGCTGCGCGTTGCGTTGCGTTTAAAATAGAAACGCCGATAGTGTTTTTATTTTTTGTTTACTATCCAAGCGATAGTAATTGCGTTAATTAATTTTCGTTTTTCGGCCATATTAACTCATTAATACTTTTTTTACAAATTAATGTCTTTGCCCGTTTTAACGCGCTGCAACGCGCGTTGAAGCGCGTTGCAGAGCGTTGAAGCGCGTTAAGCGCGTTCAAACGCAACTCAACATAACGCAACGCGCAGCCGTAGTGGAAATGGACCTTAAGAGTGTTTTTGGTTGTAGTGTACAAGGAAGACAAAGCACAAATTTTAAGACTCAACTTGTGCACTATTATTCATGTAAAATCGTTTTTTGTTCAATGTATGATGCGATGTCAAAAATCAAAAATTACGATTAACATATAAAATTAAATCTAATGAATTGCACAACAAATGAAAAACCTGAAAAACTATAGTTTTTTAAAACCTAAAAAAATTTGGACCAGTTTTAACGCGCTACAATTATGCTGTATAGCGTCTATGACACGATGTGCCGTCTGTCTGTAGGACCATGTCCGTCCGTCTGTCACGGATGTATTGTGGCTAAACAATCCGAGATAGGGTCTAAATTAAAAAGTAGGTCACTAATAAAAAGTCGCATATTGGCTTTCAGATGACATAAAAATCATTGACTTTGGATGACCTTGAAGAGTCATAACGCACTATAATATGTCAATCGTGCGATATTGTGGCTAAACGGTGAGTAGTAGGGGTCAGCGAAAATACCATGGGATAGAGCGCTGGCGACTTTCTATAGACTGTCAATAGTAAGCATATCTTTATCTGCAGCGGTTTGGCCGCAATTTTCAATGGAAAATTTTAAGCTATAAGTGGCCGTATCTCGAAAACGGTGAGAGATAGAGCCAATGTTACTACCAATCACTAATAAGAAGTGGCATACGCTCTTTCAGATGAAATGACTATCATCAACCTTGGATGACCTTGAAAGTCAGTACCGCTATTGCGGCTAAGCGGTCGAGATAGAGCCTAGGCTGTTATTGATCACTAATAGTAAGTCTCGTACAGGCTTTCAAATGACATGAAAATCATTGACCTTGGACGATCTTGAAGGTCAATACACACTATTGTGGCTAAACGTTGCAGAATAAGGTCAAGGTTGCAACTGTGATCGCTAGTAAGAAATCGCATACGTCATTTCAGATGAGATAAAAATTTATCGACCTCGGATGACCTTGAAGGTCAGTACTGCAACAAGAACTGTATAGGCTGTAGCGCGTCTTCTCTAGCGACAGCTGGGCTTTCTTGTTTAGTCCTGTTATCGTACAATCACGTAGCTGACTTTTCTCCACAAACCGAAGGTTGTAAAAAGAAAACCCCAATTCTACAGACACGTAGCTCTTGGTTTACTATTGACTTGCGTCATGAAGTCTTTACGCGCGAGAGCCAGCATAGCTATAGCGCGTATTAGCTATGGTAATTCTGTCCTGGTGTCTTGTGTCTTGTGTCTGTCACGTCCCGGTACCATTCCAAGCCCAGGTGAGATAGAGACTTCGGGTTTTTACCTCGTGATAGCTTAAAGTCTGTAATATTTTGTGACAAAATTTCATGCGGCTGGGTGAGAGGGGTCCCCGAACGAAAGGAAAAGAAAGGCATCCCCCAAAAGACGTTATTTTACCGCTATTGGCTTGTCTGGTGCGAAAGTGGTTGCAAATAGGCCTAAGCACAGACATGCTGCTTATCATGACAAGCACTGATGACGAGCTTCTTAAGAATGTTTACATCGATGCTCTTGAATAACCTTGAACCCCCAAAATAAGGGTTTTCAGTGAATTTTACGCGATTTTGGTCTGCGGCACACATTTCAAGAGTGAATTGCGCCGAAATGCATGGAGATAGACCAAGACAACCCGCGTATGAAATTTTTAGCATTGAATGTAGATTTTAGCAGTCCAAGTCCGGACCCTTTAAGTGCAAGGAGGCCTGCGCACGTGGGTGTCAAACAGAGGTACCCTTTTAAAAATGGTTAGGCCTATTTATCCACTATTATCTTGTCTAACGTGAAAATGGTTGCAGAAAGCATAGACATGCTGCTTATTATAACAAGCACTGGCGACGACCTTCTTAGAAATGTTAATATCGATGACCTTGAATGATCTTGAACCGTAAAATAGGAGTTTTAGTGAATTTTTCGCGATTTCAGTCTGCGACACACATTTCAAGAGTCAATTGCGCTGAAATGGATGGAGATAGATCAAGATTACCTGCGAACAGGGATTACCATAATGCTCTTGCGCGTCTCATGAGCATTAGCTCAGATTTCTTGTTTAACAGTTGACAGGGGCTGGACGGATGCATATACATGCACATAGGCCTCTCCCTGTTTCATAACCGTAACAGAAGTCATATAAGGTGCCTCTGATTACTAACCCCACTGAAAATATGACAAATATAGGCCATAGCCACGCAAAGTAGCCTATATTTTGATCAACTAAATGGCGTTCATTTTTAGGCCTACTGATATCGCATAAAATGCCGTGTATGCCTACACTTTCAACTGGCGAGCACTTAAACGCAACCTACCAGATGCAGGCCAGGGCTGCGTTTTCTTAGACCTTGAGACGAAGACGTAGAGCAGGTAAGAAGAGACGAGCAGATATGCTACCAGCAACGTGACGACTAATGTCAACAACCGTTCATTGCTCATCGGAAACCTGCGGTCCTGATACGCCTCACCGGCTTCACCCTGTCGCCATTTAGCAACCGTACCTAATACAGGGGCTGAATCACTACACCGTGTCTCAAAAAAGGTTCTACTTTTGCTTTTTAAATAACTCCGTAAGAAATTAGCCGATGTTGCTAATTTTTAGCACGCAACGTCACAGCGAAGACTTGACGTAAATAGTTTAGCACACTTCACTTAAATACTGTTGCTACACTACCTGGTAAAATTCAGAAATTTTAGTTTTGCCCTTAACAACAATGAATTCATACTGGGTAGCGTATGCGTCGGCTCAGAAAATCATTGAGACCACAAAATCATTGAAAATTTGTTACTTATTTAACACTAATCGTATTTCTATTCACATCCTACGTCGACGAACTGAAATGACGCATCAACAGCGAGTGAGCTGCTCTGAGTTATTGAACGTACTGTTAGCAAGTGACGTCAACGTCCACCGCTTGCATTTGTGCTGGAGGACATTTTGTGCACACGCTGTAGGCCTAATACAGATGATGTGATGTAACACGTGACTTTTTGAGAGATAATAACTATTACTCGTGTTTGTCGCTATTCAGTTAATTATTTCCGAGCCGACGCATGAGACACGGTATTACAGTAGATCTTTTGACTTGTCGCAGACCTGTTCAAGCTCGGTTTAAAGCAGAATTTAAGCGAAACAGAATAGTAAAACGTGGATCTTACAACGTAAAATGCACAGCGTTCATGTAGCTTTAAATGAGTTGTAAAATAATGCGCTATTCCATTTTCACTCAGTATAGGAAAGTTGCTACGAAGACAGACTTCTGCGCCAGAGTTCTGCGCTGAGAAAAGAAATTAAAACAACGGTAAACTGCGACGTGATAAATAACAGGGGCTTAAATACTGCTAAAATATTACAGTTGAAGAAAACCAAAAAAACAAGAAAATGTAGAAAAGATTGGGGTTTGTGCTTTATCCAGTGAATGATGCTTATATGGTTCCTACTACTCTGCAGAATTCATTTTCCCTGACTTTTCCCCGACTTTCCAAGACAAAATAAATCGTTTTTTTCGACTAATTTGTTCGCGCAAAATACTAATGTCGGTTTTCAATTGCTTGCAATCACACCAAAATCAAAGGCGGCAGAAGAAATCTAAAAGTGGAAATACAAATAATCTGCGAGGGAAGCAAGCGGAAAAAATTTTGAAGTTAAAATTTTTTCTGCGTCTTTGTTAACTTTTGCACCCTGGTACTTTGAAATTCCCTGACTTACCCCGACTTCCCCTGATCGTAGAAACCATGTGCTTAAGTTCACCTGTCGATGCGCCGTTGGTGATCTAACGCATTCGTACACGACTTTCCAAACACTTTCAAACTAACACAAACTAAAGCTCTAATGCTGTGCTGCTGCTGTTGTTGTTGTTGTTGTTGCAGTATTGCTGTATTGTACCAGTGCAGCGTACCAAGGTCAGTCAAGCGAATAGAATAGCCTGCAGTAGCTCGCTGTTGTGTACACTAGCCTGTCTCGCACAGAACGTACACTACATTAAATATGTATAGACTATAGAGGCCAACTTGTATATAGTAGTCGCACCTAGTATCTACCGCATAGGTGGCAGCAAAGATCGGAGTAATTGGCAATTTTTCTAACTAATAAAAATCAAATTTCATAAAAGTGAAAATAACTGACATGGCTGCAGTGTAATTAAAAGCCATTAAAATGGAACATGATGCACCGACCGACAGCATCCTAGTTTCAAGTGTAGCCTACATTGACATCTCTCAACAAAAACATTAAAGACTGTGTTGCACGGCACAGTCTGGAAAATAGGCTTAAGCAACACTGCATTAAAATGCAGCAATCTATGTGTCCATATTACCATCCATTTGGTGCTATGGCGGCAACAGCAAACCATGTTAGACGAAAGATTTGTGAAAGAAAATAACGTTATTGAACTAGACATGCAATGAAAAATACAGTTGTAGGAAAAATAACTGGTTAGCATTGGATGATTAAAATTAAAAGTTTTTTTGCAAAATTAATTGAAAATAAAGTTCAAACACAATGCAAGTAATTAGTAAATTAATTACAACCGGTTTAATTTATTAAATTTTAACTGTTTTCAGCTAGGCGTGTTTTGAGCTACTGTTATCTGGACTGCGGCTATGGATTGGGAAAATCTGCCAGTCGAAATCAGTCAGGAAAACGTCGAACATTATAAGCAACTACAGTAGGCATTTTTGTTCGTTTAGGCTGCAGCGCATTGTGACTTTTTTTGCTTAAATTGCGTCGACTATAAGCACTTTTACTCACTCACTCACTCACTCACTGAATCTCAAACACAATGGCTATCGTACAGCAGAAAAATAACAAGAAGCCCAGCTGTCGTTAGAATAGCCGACCGTACTGGTTGTCAGTGACCTTCAAGGTCATCCAAGGTCGATGATTTTCATGTCATTTGAAAGCCAATGTGCGACTTCCTAT
>Ga0209454_1003367_pt1 | contig 11399 bp, 6 predicted proteins | sample WorMetHERISLAND1_2_FD_187400 | JGI IMG/M metagenome (GOLD analysis project Ga0209454, IMG submission 187400) | Marine gutless worms symbiont microbial communities from Max Planck institute for Marine Microbiology, Germany - Olavius geniculatus... | ecosystem: Host-associated > Annelida >...
AGGCTATATAGCGTGGCAATGAGACAGATACCTCGTTCCACAGAACGTATTTCTAGTTTTATTTCAACTTCGAGTTTAACAATCCTTAATTGTCGGTCGTGCATTGCATATTTGCAAGAAAGCTGCGTGCTTATGTTGTGGCTTAAAGATAAAAGATGCTAATAGCTTCATACGGAACGAACGGTTTGATGATGTAAGTTTCAAAGTCAACAAACAGGCTGCAATTTTAGTCGGAAAACCAGATGTCTGCCTTTCACGAAACACCAAAGAGTCGTTAATAATACAAAGGGATTGTACGATACCGGAAACTCTGTGCTGTCGTCTGAGCACGTCAGTCACATGACTGAAGTTTTGTCGTTTCAACTGGAAGTAAAATAATGGCGCGTGTAAAAACATCAATAGCGATTAGCGTCTTGCGCTGCGCTGAGCTGACAATTGCGCATTAAATTCTCAATTATTGGCACGCGGCGAACGATTTCTCGCATCCCGGTGACGTGCAGTGATGCGGTTGCCTGTCTCAGCAGCCGACGGAGCATCAGACTGCTGAGCTGCAGTGACGGACGCACCGATTATTGCACAGTTTGCATCCATCGGCACCAGTCCACGCTGTCTAGTCCAGACCGTTGTTTAGTAGTACCACTGCCTCTTGCATTGCTTTCTGTTTCCTCTGTGCTGTGTCGTAACTCAAGCGAACCTTTTACGACATTCATCCATTTTACTGATGCCTCTAAAATTATTGCCCCATTTAGATCCTCCGTTCCCCTATTTCACCTCTACTGCCTTCTGAAACGCGATCAATCGATAGCCACGTGGGAGACAAAATAGGTTCGAACTTCGAATTCTGAAGCTATTTTACTTAAATCGGCCGTCTTAAACATGTTTTGAGGCAATTTGCTTAGTGTTTGAATTGTGAAAAATCAACTGGGGGGTTGAACTTTTCGACGGTTGGAGACCGAACAAAATTGTGATGTAAATCGTATGTACTTTATATAGTATGGGCCTATAGCTGATCCCCATGTACATAATTTGACAGTGTGTTAGGGGGGTTGAGAAAACAGTTGGGGGGTCAACCCTTCCAACCCCCCCCGGCAACTCAAACACTGTGTCTAAATAAGTTATCTCACTTACAATATTACTTAAACAGACAGCTTTGTTGCAACTAAGTCGTGTTTTTGTCCGGTCCGGTCCGCATTTCTCGTAACTATACCGTGCTTGTATCTAATTCTTTGAAAATGGCTCGGACGGGATATTTTTGGATGGCCAACTACAAGTCGTATAGGTAGCGGCGGTTTAACGGAGCGCTGCGTTGATCTTGCCTGCAGTAAAATACTTGACTTATCTGATCGGCGTTCGACAGAGGCGCAGTGTGTCTGGACAGCGGCGCGTAATCTATGGGCATGGGCTGCCTGCGTCATGCTTCGAGGATCGCTTCGACCGCGAATCGATCGAATATCAGCCGTTGACACTATTACAGCTGCCTGCATGTTACAATCCACTGCAACCAGTCGGTCTGCGTATTACCATCAAGCGTTGTTACGCTAAACACCGTTTTTTCCGCGTGATGTAATGTACGTAAAGCCATCACAGTAAACCTCGTAGTCTGAAAGTGTTTGGTTCAAACACTGAACGCGTCCTGTCCTGCTGAAGGTAGAACAGTGAGTTGACTCGAACATACGGTTGATTAACATTTTGCTCAAGGTTGCTTGCAAATGAGATTCGATCCGCAACCAGAAAGTTACGAGTCTGACACCATACTATACCGCCTGGCCTACCTTATCTCCTGTCACTGCTTTGCTTGTATTTTATTCTCCAGTTGCATGTGTTTGTGTGCATTTTTCACACTGATTGATTACTTACTTAGGCCTGCTGCCATTATATTTCACACTGCCTGCACACACGTCGAAAAAAACATGTTTGACGGTTATAACAAACGCAAAACATATTTTTTTGTAGTTTTAACTGTTTGTATGCGAAGCGTCGCTGTTTTTCGTATCACAAAAGTGTGCTTATTCGTTGTTTCAAAGCAGAAAAATCATTAAATAAATCATTACTGAAATTTTGTGAGTAAACCATGGATTCGCAAAGTTGATATTAAAAACGCAAATAGACTGGTGACGAAGTCAAAAACAAAAAAACTCCACTTTTAACCCATAGCTCTAGTCGGCGTTTTGTATAAGACAGAGTAAGAGCGGCGCTTTACTGTCGCGTTCAATTAATTCTCCTCTCGATTACATTCTGCGACACCTTACAATGTCGTCTTTGCCACGAAAGAAAAATCGTGACTGCGATTCGACATATTAATTATGCACGTATGCTTCGGGTTTTCTGACCAGAGCCTTGGAGATGCTGCAGAGGTGACAAAAAATTAATGTGTGTGCCGCAGTCGACGTCACGAGAGCTGATGTCTCGCTGAATCCTAATGTGGCTAATTCCAATGATTTATTTCAGTTCCATAATGAGTTTAAGATTATGCTGGTTAACAGAGACCTATGAAAAAATTAGTCACAAAGTCTGTCTAATATTTGAATAAGCAAAGTAATCCGGTGTGTATTGCCTGTAGCCCATTTCAAACGCTGCAAAATGCACAGCGCAAATGCATTGTCTTGACACTAAAGGCTAGCAAAAGTCACAACATCTAATTGGCTTATCCTAAGCTTTTGCTATGATTTTGTTTTCACGTAGGCCTACATTAAAAAGTTTTTTTTTATTTTGCGTAAATAATAACATTTTGTTTCAACATTATTATTCAGCTTTGTGTTTTTGTTTGATTTTGTCGGATTGCAATCTCTAAAGATTCGCAAATACTCGATTTACATTGGTACGAAAAAAGTTCGTATTCGAAGACGTCTTGTGATCGATGCGGTTTGAGTCAATTTAATCAAAGCTTCCAACTTGTCTTGAGCTGATTGTGGGCGTCACTGATAGGATTAACCTTTTGAACAGCCTCACCAGCCAGTCAGAATAAATTTCCATTCACGTGTTAGGTTTGCTTAATAAGGCATACAAGGTACTTAGCTTGGTGCCTCGGTGTCCATATTCTGTACACAACAAAGGTAAACATACCTAGGCTTACGTATCGCAGTATTAGCTGCAGTGCGTTCGTGCTATACTCGAAATGGCAGCTACCGGATCGGATACACTGCACATACACGGCGTTCAACAAAAGACTGCTTTCTGCTTTTTGGAAGGAAATGCCTTTCAATGCAGTGAGAGTAGGTTTAGTATTATGATTCACTTTGTTTACATTCTTCGCTTTAATTGAGGTCGAGGTTGAATTTCGTTACTTTTTTGACTTCGTTTGCTGAAGGCAGTTAGCACTTTTGTACACTGAAATCACTCACTCTGCGATTCTTGTGTTAACACCGTGTTTACATGTCATCAGCCTATCTCATCTGTTGTACATCCGCTTGCTGTGGTAAATGTGCAACAGTTTCACATTGATTGACGTTCACGGAAAACCATACATTTCGCTGAATAAGGTTTTCTAAGCTTGTAGCCTAATACACCGGTGGCTTTCTTATGCAATCGGAGCACTACTGTGTATAAATTTTACATATGATATCCACTCAAAACTGCATTGACAACTGTGACGTTAATATTAGTGTCCAACGAGTCATGCATTAGCCTATGGCTTTCATACGATCTTTTTTCTTAATCCTTGGCGACAGTCGTGGCAAAAATAGAGATAGCATAACATGTTGGCTGCGCATTTGATGAATGAAATCGGCAAGCCCAAAGATACAAATGTTGCATTCAAAGTGCTTCGAAATGTTATGGAATGATGGCAGAGTTCTATACTGTGAGGCATAAAAAACACACCAGAATTTTTTTTATCACAACTTAAAGAAAAGTGATCCGGTTTCAATACGTTTTGGTACAAATATTTCTGATACAACTGGCCATCAAGTGACTGAATGTCAGGCATATTTAATAGATCTGCTGCACAACAGTCAAACCTTGTAATTGATTGGCTGTTGGTGGCCACATATCCAGAAAGATAAATTTTATAAAATTTTTTAAATGATTTTATTGCATATTTTGTCTGTTCTGTTTTTAGAGGTAATGCAAAAGCAGATGTTGGGTAAGGTGGGAAACTAAACGGCCATTTGATAACCAGTTGTGTCATGAATACATGTGTATGTGTACCAAAAATTATTAAAATTGGATACCCTTTTTCACGTAATGGTAAAAAAATTTGGTGTGTTTTTATGCCTCACAGTGTAAAAAGCAATAGCGTGCAGCGTGTTTTAAACACGGCCTTTCGTCTGTCATTAATATTTGAATTTTTTAGCGTGTGTTATCGCTATAATCAGTATTAAAATGTCAATAAATTTTTGTAATAATGGCAATAAATTTAGCGTAAATGCGTTTTTTTGCGATACGCATGAGGTAGGCAGCAATTGCGGGACGTCAGTCTTACATGTGTATAGACCGATGCAGTTTACTTGATAAGCCTACGTTTAATGAATTAATGATGACGCCTGTGGCAGCTGTAGCGCATTGATAGCATTCATACGCACGACATTGAGTGAATAGCGGCGACCCGGACGGTTCTGTCAAATTCGGCGTCACGCCGTTATCACCAGAATTCGCATACCGTCTGCAGCAGCAGCAACATCCAGAGAATGCGGAGTTACGGCAGCAGGCTTGCATCTCTTCCATAACGATCTGTTTCTGGACCTTTAAAAATAATTTACATTAAAGTACTTTTATCTCAGTCTCTGTCATTTTATTTTTACTTGAAGCATTTTTAGTTTTTACCTCCGCCAAGGAGGTTATGTTTTTGCCAGACTTTGTTTGTTTGTCTGTCTGTGTGTCAGCAAGATAACTCAAAAAAGTTATGGACGGATCTTTCTGAAATTTTCTGGGAATGTCGGCAATGGCAAAAACTACCAGTGGTTCAATTTTGGGGGTGATTCGGAAGGAATCCTGGATTCTGGATTACTTTGAAATTTTTGTTAACATTGCTTTCAATGGGGCATAAGGGAAACCGCTGCCAAACCGAATATGGTGCTGTCGCCTGGCGAACAACATGACCTCGGAGGTCTGCTGGCTCTGACTGCTTTCTAGTTAAGTTTATGTGATAGATTTAACTGACAGCTTGCCTGCCAGTTTTCAGTGCAAATTATCATATCATGTAACATTATTTTTAGCAACGGGTACGAGATGTTATTATCGTCGTTTGCTCTTAACCGTTGACTCAAAAGTCTTCTGTTCAACGGCCTAATAGCCGTCTGACGCACTGTAGCGTCTGCGAATTTCTTAGTGCTTTAAAATATTTTTATGCTTATCGTATCCAAAGCTATCCGAAATATTTTCAATGCGCTTGTAACGGGCAAAAGTTAACCATGTATATTACTTAACGGTAATACACTTTATGTTTTACTCAATCAGCTGCTAATAACTTACCACTATATCATGGGTATAGTGCGCGCGTTAGAGGTTCTCATATTTTTCACATTGATGAGCTCTATAGAATTAGGTTTACTTACTTACTTACTTACTCACTTAGAATGACGGTCACTTAAAATTGGTTTCAACAATTAAACGTATCTTGAAACTTTAAAAAATTATAACGTGCGTATTGGAGATGCTATATGGACACAAGGGATAGATGCCGGATGCCATCAGAGAATAGAGACCAGTAATAAAACAGGATAGCTTGGATCGTCAAAGGTTTAAGCCTTTTCGGCGACGTTGCTTATGAATCCATTAGACTGTTTTATCTGCATCGGCGCACAGTCTGCCTGCGTGGTTGCTTCTCTTATTCTCTGAAACTCGTTTGTGTGAAAATTTCATCGCGATCAAGGCGGAGTTACCTCGCGTCATTAATTACACTATACTATGAAAAGCGAAATCGATGAACATCTTTTTAAGTATTTCTGCAGATTGCACATTGGGTTGCATACATGTATAACACGTTTGTTTTCTCCATATCTCAAAGACCGGTTCATACATCCCAAGCCGACGTACGTTGCTGTAGGCCAACTAAAAGTACGAAACTGAAATCAATCCCCAAGTACACGAATGGATTGAATAAGTCGTTTCAGTGATTATCTGTGTGCTTGTTTTAGATTAATGTCTAGGACAGGCAAAACGGTTTGACGGTTTCTTTATAATTTATGACAGATAAGCTAACGCCTCCGACTCCGAGTCACGGCAATAACAGAATTACAACATTTATTAGTTTATGTGTAATACTGTACTTTTTTCTGCCTGACTCGCTGGTGAGTGGTCTGCTACGGACAAATGACCTTGACTGACTTTGCCCGCAATGTACTGGAACTGCACCTTTCCGGTTGTACTATCCGGTTGAATTTCTGAGCATGGGTTCTCTATCTCAGTTTGGATCGCCGGTTCGACGCCTGTCTGGCGTGCTCCGAGCTGAGCGAAGGGTTGTGAAGCTAGCGGTTCTAGGTCCGGTAAAGGTGTACGGTAACCTTCAATGGTTACGCCGGCACAGTCACTAACAGAAGAAACCCTTGACAAGTCACTGCCGGACGACTCACTACTATTGGAAGACTTTATGCTGTCGGAAGACCGTTTGCTTTCCGACAGCCGCTTGCATCGCAATGGCCTCTTACTCTAGGTGGACCTGCTACTGCCGGTTTCCATTTTCCGGCTATCCAGTTACCGCTTTGACGGTGTGCTTTCAGTACCCGTAGCCGTTCTGCTGCTGAACGGTCGGCAGTGGAAGTCCACGTTGGTCATTAGTAGAGTGATGTGTTGTTTGCTGTCCCGGACTCGAGTGAGCGGTCCGCGGTTTCGGCCGCTTATAAAGGGCCGGACGATGCCACCTGGTCGCATTGTCCGTGAAGATAAACGGGGTAATAACTATTTGGTAGACGACGATTGGACGCGATCGGTAAAATGAACCGATGCTCGACGCCGATAGGACGAGAACGATTTGACGAACCGTACACTACGTAAAGTAACGTAGGGAAATGTTTTAGTGGACCGTACGCAGCTTTTTAGGGAACCGAATGCAACTTTAAACGACGATATTGCCACAACGCGTGGACCGATTTAGATGCGGTTTAAACCGTTGAAAATTTAATTTAGCGGACTATCTAGCGGTACTCACGGTTGAATTTAGGTTTAAATTTGAAAGGGGGAAATGTTGGTTATATGTGTTTAATTTTTTCAAATTTGATTGTTTTCAATTTGCATTATTGTTTTTTTGTACTTTGGTACTTGTTAGTGCGGACTTTGTTTATCTAGGTGTCCCTTCAACATTTTGGCATATTTTTTGTTTCTGCTGTCATACTGTGCTGCATGTTTGTTTCAATGAATTCATTGATCGGCTGATTGCTTTGTGACGTTAACCAAAGACAAGGTCGGATAAAAAGTGCGATGATATTGTTACTAATTGCCACCATTTTTGATGAATAAAGACGTATATGTTGTGTGATGATGCCTGATGCTGCAGGTGACGTCGATCGTGTCGGTGTTCTTTATCGTGGTGTCGATCCTGTCGTTCTGTCTCAAGACGCACCCGGCCATGCGCGTGCCCGTCATTCGTAACATCACCGTCCATATCCCGGTAAACTGCACCAGCAACTCACCGGCGGCGGCGCTGTCGTCGCGGTCTGCCGCTGGACCGTTGCCCTGGCTGCTCGACAAACAGCGCACCACACCGCATGACGCCTTCTTCTACATCGACTCTGTTCGCAATGCTCTTTGGAGATCAGCGATCTGCGTGGAACAAGCCAAGACTGCAGTTGTACCGAAAAGCGTCGACAACACGGATTAATAATAAGGAAAGGAGAGAACGCCCGTTCTTCTACATCGAGTGCGTCTGCAATCTGTAGCTTGCTTTTGAAACCACTTTTGTCATGGAATTCACTAAGCAGTCTCCGTCGATCGAGTGGTATGAAAACAGGCCGACCGTGCACGTGAATCGGAGTATACATCGAGTGTGTGTGCAATGTGTGGTTTACGTTCGAGTTGGTTGCGCGGTCGATCGTCAGTCCGAGTAAACTGGCGTTCGCTCTGGCGCCGGTCAACATCATCGACTTCGTCGCGACTCTGTCGTTCTACCTCGACTACGTTCTGACTTACATGAAGCAGGACCACGACATCCTTGAGTTCTTCAGCATCATTCGCATCATGCGGCTGTTCAAGCTGACTCGGCACTCGCCCGGACTCAAGATTCTCATTCACACGTTCAAGGCGAGCGCGCACGAGTTGACTCTTCTGGTTTTCTTCCTCATTCTCGGCATTGTCATCTTCGCGTCGCTCGTCTACTACGCCGAGCGCATCCAATACAACCCTGTCAACGACTTCACCTCCATCTGGTTTTTATCTTTACTTTTTTAATCTATTGACAACGCTTCATATCTTGACTAATACTGACTCGATCTTAACCAAAATTTTCACATATGTGCACGTTGTGTGTGGTTCAGAAACGTGGTCTTGGTCGTGGCCCAAGTTGGTCTTCATATCTTGACCTCGTTCACTAACCCAGTTTCCACTTCACCTCCATCCCGGTTGGTCTGTGGTGGGCGATTGTAACGATGACAACCGTCGGCTATGGCGACATGGTGCCCAAGACCTACCTGGGAATGTTTGTCGGCTCGTTGTGTGCGCTCACCGGTGTGCTAACGATAGCACTTCCGGTTCCGGTGATCGTATCAAACTTCGCGCTCTTTTACTCACACACTCAGGCGCGCGCCAAGCTGCCCAAGAAGCGACGTCGAGTGCTGCCCGTCGAAGCCGTGAGACCGAAGGGCGGACCGGGACCCGACGGCACTAGTCACCCGTCCCGCACGGCGGACCCAAAGCTCAATAAGATCAGTACGTACTTCAGACATCTTTGTTCCACTAACTTGCGCTAACTGAAAACTGGTATACGCTGCAGACTTCTAGCTTTTGCATTAAGCACATAGAGGATGATGATAGCGACAGTGATAATGATGGTGCTGCGGAACCTAATAAATAAATACTAAGTAAAATGTCATCATAATACTACCGTCAGTATCATTATTATCAATTTAAAGTCGATTTAACAAACTCTGCTAGTCTTTTTAAGTTAACATTATGCTTCGTGTTTATTTTACAGGTGCCGACACAACCTAGTTTGTACAGGTTTTATAGCTTTTGCTGTAATGAAGCACAACAGGCCAACAAATCTGTTGTGAACTTATATTTGGCGCCTTGTTTAGCCAACATAATTCAGCCAAACTAATCTTATTTTGTAACGCATAATGTGGAACAAAGAACTTATCATAACTATGCGGTTTCAGAGCTAAGGACTTGTGCTGTTGATCTTTTAATAAGCCATTTGATGCTACGCTGCGGCACTAAGCTCTATTAAGCCTCGATGACTTGCTGCGGTCCAGCGGGAGTCATGAAACGGACGGAGCACAGCAAAGACGATGTCATAAACGGCATATTATAGAAAAACCTGCACGTCGTCGGTTTGATGACGTCGACTGAACGACTGACTGCAAGAGATCACGAGCGAGTCATAATATTGAACGGTGGCTCGGTCTCCCACGACGCTCATTGCGACTAATGCAAGACGCTATCGGCCACCGGACACTTCGATTAGGCTTAAACTCCACTACTTCGATTTGTTGCCTGCTCGTCAAGTCGCACAAGTTGTGCAACGTCTTAAAATGTCAAGATGTGGATTTGTTGTTGGTTTACACGCTTTCTCACGGATTTATATATGCTGGTTGCGAATTTGCTGTAGACTTTCGACTAGTTATAGACTTGTCGTAGGCCTACTACAGTCTGTTGTACAGCATGCTATACAACGAGTCCACAACAAATCAAAGCAGGTGGAGTTTGGACGTTAGTTTTTTATCCTTGGCTCTGGACTTCGCCGGGTGAGGTGCTCGGAGGCGGAGCTTCGGCAACAGGCCAATCGCACTGCAGTTGCGGAGATGTACGCCGCCGTCGATTGAAAATGTCAAAATATCGAACCAAACTCTCCTGCTCCACGTGGAATAGAGTGCTGCACCAAAAAGTAAAATTTAGTTTTCGCCCAACGCAACGAATGCAAGAATGTACCCAACATACGCACGGGACGCAGATGACGTAAGAAGAGTATACAAGCAAGTACGCAACAAACGCAGTAAACGCAAGACAACAAGCTCAGCTGTCGCTAGGATAGCCGACCGTACTGGTTGTCAGTGACCTTTAAGGTCAACTAAGGTCAATGATTTTATGTAATCTGAAAGGGAATATGGCATTTCTTAGTAATGACGGCTGTAGGCCTATCTCTTGCCGTTTCCGAGATTCAGCCACTTATATCTTGAAACTTCCCATTGAAAATCGCTTCCAGACCGCTGCAGATGGAGATATGGTTACTATTGACAGCTTATAGGAAGTCACCAGCGCCCTATCCGATGGTACCATCGCTGACCTCTTACGATTTACCGTTTAACCATAATAACGCACGATTGGCATACCACAGTGCGTTATGATCCTTCGAGGTCAACAAGGTCAATAATTTTCATGTCGTTTGAAAGCCAATATGCGATTTCATATTAGTGATCAATAACAGCTAGGCCGTATCTCGCACCGTTTAACCACACTACATCCATGACAGACGGACGGGCGACAACCATATCAAAAGCTCGACCGTTACTTAAGTACGGTCGGCCAAAAAGTACGCGATAAATGCAACACGAGCGCAGCTGACGCAACGTACGATGAAGACACACGAACAGAAGTGATGTACGTGCCACTATACGTGGTCTCTATTCTTGCGCTGCGTCCGTTGCGTGCGATGCGTCGGATGGGAACGAGGCTTAACGCAATGTCAGTGGGAACAGATCACTCGCAGTGCGACGACGTCAGAGTCTTGGACGTTCTTTGCAGGACGACGGTTCACCGAGCGAGTGGGAATTGATCGGCAGCGCAGCAGATACAAGCTGCGCGAGAGCGCGATGTCTGACTCTGATCATCCGGTTATAGTCGGATGGTCCGTTATAGTGAAGGGCCGCCATAGCGAGGAGCCGCCATAGTGAAGGTCTGCCAAAATTTACGCCAAAAATTTTCCCAAAAATCTCCCATCCAGTCGTAGATTCGATCCAGTCGTAGAAACGATCTGTCTCAAACATTCTTTCAAGATATTACACAATCTTCCGTTCATCTTTGTTGTTTTTTTGTTCTTTCTTTCTGCCTCACGAGAACAAGTAGTCATTTTGTCATCTCACGCTAACGGACTTTTTGCGAAATTTCCCAGAGTTTACACTCGTAGGCACCACCCCCTTATAATTTGTAAGAGTGAAAAACGTCCAGAATTCGTCATGATTTAGAGCAATTTTTGACTTTGAGCACCATTATCTCGAAAACGGTCACTCCAACAGTCTTCTAGCTTTCACTCATTTTCCTCTTTTTTCACTCTCCCTCTAAAAATGTTCTAGGGCATTTGGAGGAGAGTTGTG
>Ga0209454_1003371_pt1 | contig 11392 bp, 10 predicted proteins | sample WorMetHERISLAND1_2_FD_187400 | JGI IMG/M metagenome (GOLD analysis project Ga0209454, IMG submission 187400) | Marine gutless worms symbiont microbial communities from Max Planck institute for Marine Microbiology, Germany - Olavius geniculatus... | ecosystem: Host-associated > Annelida >...
GCGCGTCTTAGCCATCGCAATTCTGTCTGTCTGTCCGTCTGTCTGTCACACGGGTGGATCAGTCAAAAACGGTGCAAACTAGGACCACTAAATTTTCACCGTCGGCTGCCTGAAAAACTCTAGTTTCAGGAATCGTAAAGCTTTACCATACATTCGAAGGGGGTCACACCGAACGAAAGCGCCAAATGAGAGGGGGTGGAGAAAATTCGCGATTTTTAGCCAATAAGTCGCTGTATCTTAATAACGTTGCGAGAGAAGGCCTAGTTTACTATGAATCAGTAATAGAAAGTCGTACACTGGCTCTCGATTGCCACCGAATTCAATGACCTTGGATGACCTTGAACGCCAAAAATAGTGGTTTTATGGATTTTTTGGCGATTTCGGGCTGCAAGACACATTTCAAGAGCGAACTGCGCCAAAACTAATTGAGATAGACATGGAAAAACTGCGAATGAAATTTTCATAATTGAACGTAAATTTCGACAGTCCAAGTCTCGATTTTCTAGGTTCAAGGAAACCTGCGCACGAGGGCATCAAAGAACGGTACCCCTGTAAAAGTCGTTATTTCACCGTTGTTGGCCAGTCTTTCGTGGAAACAGATGCAGATAGGCATGTGCATGCTGCCTATTACAACAAGCACTAGTGACGAGCTTTTCAGTCATATCAACATCGATAACTTTGAAAAACCCTGGACTTCCAAAATAAAGGGTTTTTTATTGACTTTTGCGATCTTCGGCTGTAGCGCACACTCCAAGAATGAACTGCGACGACATGGCTGGATATAGACTGACAGTTTGCGAACAGGAAGTGCTATAGGCTTTTGCGCGTCTCGTGAGCATTAGCTCAAACTTCTTGTACCGATAGGCTAAACTTCGTGTGTTGTACTGTTGTGTGGCTACATCAATCATTTTCCTTTTACAGACAGAGGCTTTAATGTCAATGGTTTAACAAAACCGTTCTGGGTCAATCCTAATACGATGTTGCTTAAAGATGCATCCGTCGGGAAAAAACGAACGCGATCATTATACGAGATAATGACATAGCGAATGGCTGACATCAACCGAACCTAATCACACCATTCTCAAGACACAGACTAATCACGGGTGAACACATTTGGCTTGCGTTTGAAATCAAAATTTCTGCAGGATTCAGCCCAGCCTCGCGACAGCAAGACTAAACAATAATTGTACCTGGAAAGGTCCACGCATTAAGCCAATGAAACCTGTTCGTGCCACGGCCGTATACTTGCAGTCAGCATTCTAACTTCAACTGATTGAATCGATCAGTGAGTTATCGTGGTTAGTGTACTGGAGACATCGATACACCGTCTAGTTTTCAATTTTAGTATACTTGGTACATTCTGGTTCAATATGGCAACGAATAATAATGCACCTATTCGACCAATAAAAACTAAAACGACAGCCGTCAGTAGCGCAGACAAGGTCCCCACAACTCCCGAACTAGATATAAGCTCACGTTTAAACTGCACTAAATTTGGTGAGTTAATTCTCAGAAAAATCATTAAAATCCTTGCCACCAGATCTCATTTCTTGAAGCTAGAATGCACCAAATTTGATTTCGGCTAAGGCTTCGCCACCGACCCATTGGGGAAGCTCACAGCGTTTCCCCGGACCTCCTAGCTGGATTTTAAGAGTCATACTTCTAAGCGGAGGGTTGAAAGGAAAATGTAAGAAAAGGAAAAAAATTGCGTAGAAGTGATGGGAAGGAAAAGGAAAATAGAAAAAATAAGAAAAGGAAAAAAGAAAAAAATGACAGAAAAGGAAAGAAAAAGATTGGGAAAAAGGGAAAGTGAGGGAAAGCCCCCCAATTCACATTTTTGGCTACACCACTAGCAACCGTGGCACGGTCTCAGCCGGTCTGGTTCACTCTGCAGACCGTGGTACCTGAAGTGACAACACAAACCACAGCACACACTACGCAATCAACACGAGATCACTATCTCATTCTGCAGTTTGTAATATTTCGTACTGTAATCGTACGCGAGGAAAGACTACGTTACGCCGGGTCAACACGAACTAAAAAACACGACGAGTGAAAAACAACCAACTAATACCCCGTTCACACGAGGAAGCATACACGAAGCATACATGATTGAAGCAAACTTACAGCACATGTCGTGCACTCTTCGAGCTGGCTTGACAACGGTGTATATTGCAAACGTGTGCTTCGTGTGCGCTTCATGCATGCTTCCTCGTGTAAACGGGGTATAACGCCACAAACTATATGCTAGCACGATATGTAACGATCTGCACTTCTGTCGGTGGACCACCGACCCCCAAAAAGCACCGGGGTGGGGCTGGGGGGACACCGCACGCTGCAGTGCTCAGCTGCCAATACAAAACGCCGCCGCCACGAAATTCACTAAGTCGAAAACAAACGGATACAAGTCTATCGCAGTGTGGACAAGCACGGTTGAGGTGATGTCTAGGAGGATGCGTATGCAGCTAGCTCTGAGATGTCGATCATCCATGTAGACCCCCTGCGTTGAGATGCAATCGGTAGATCTATACGCTGAATGACTAAGCTCTAACGTTGCCTGTCTGACACCAAGCAGTGTGAACGCCATCCGACATGCTGAAACACGCACACGTAGGCATACAGCATTACTCTACAAGTTACTGCTTCAGCAAATGAAAGAGAAATTTCGCAAAAACAAACTCAACAAAAGAAGATGTCGGCGCCGAGTGCTGACATGATACCGTGGCCGTCTGTCCAATTGACGAGCGTCTCAGGCGTCAAGAGCAAATTAGGTCACTGCTAATTGCTCAAGCCGTGGCTATACGCGAGATATGCGTCATTTTCACGACGTTTTTACGCTGGATGACATTTTAAGCCAAACATTGGCATACTTTCGCATGTCCTGGGAAATTACTGCATCTATTTTAGTTTTTCTATGCCCTGTTGTTTTCGAGCTATAGCCCGTACGTAATCGGTTTACTTTTTTGAAAAGTTACCAAAACAAAAAAACTATTAGAATTTTGGCAACATTACTGAAGAAGCCTTCACACAAAAAAAACAGCGTCAGGGCAACAAGGCAACAATTTAATATGACTAAAACAAGTTGTACGTTCGAAATACGAAGTGCAGGAGAGACAGACGAAAACCTGCAGCATGCGAGCTTCAAGTGAAAGTCCAAACTTCCAAGCATTTGATCATGAAATCTTCGGACACTGTTAATAAGTCGTTGTCGTAGGTCATGCACCACTGCGTGCGTCCATGGTACAGGTCACCGTCCAACCACAGGCCGTACACTCCCCTGACACAGCATACGACATCCCATGAAATCCAGCCGTCATCTCATGTCACGAAGTGCCTCACAGGCGGAGAAAATGCTACGAAACACTGTCTGAATTGGCTAGCAGATACATGTGGTACTATGAGGCAACTGTATTTTAATGCTCTGCGCAGTTTACTGTTTGCTGAAATTAATAATAAGAAGTCTAGATAAAGCAGCAGTATACAAAATACTAAAAGAGTGCAGCAATAAAAACATAATGGTCTGTTCTTGAGCACAATACTGGTAACATTTGCAGATCTAAATTACGAACAGTAGGAACAAAGTTATAGCATTTCGATTGTCATTAGTTTGGTTGTTTTTTTGTGCTACTATTTCATTTACCTGCCATTTCATTTACGGTGAATAAAAAATATATATTAACTTATAGCAAGATTTTCAGTTACCAAAAAATGAAATCAAAGACATCAACCGTGAACGCTGAACGTTAATTGTTTTTATCTGAAAATGAAGCAGTAAAGGGACTTACTCGCCAGCACCAATGGACAAGCTGTCCAGGTTGCCTTTGATGAAAAAATTGTTATGCCCGGTCCACGCATATTTCTGCAGCACAACAAGCAGATTTAGCAAAACACTGAATATTGGACGAAGGAAAATCAATACATTCATTATTTGTTGAACTTGTTGTGATGCAAAAATTTTCACAAATCAATCGGTCACAATGACAGTACAAGCTGATAGTTAATGCAGAGCTAATTCTGCGATAGGCCCCTACAACCAGCAGTAAGTTGCCGTTATATTACGGCAGGCTTACAGTTAGCTTCTCACGCGCAGAGCATGAACATCAGCACTCTCTAGCTAGTTTCAAATTATACTGTTTCATGACACAGCTAGTAACAAAGATTCAAAAGCAGCACAAAACGACATTATATAATTGATCGGCAAAACTGCACTGATAATTACCAATTTACCGACCTTAAAGCCTTCGTAGAACGAGAAGAGATACGATTCACCATTGCCGTAGAACGTCTCACTGACCCGCAGCGCGCAAGGCAGCATCGCTCCGAATACCTGCGTATATGGCAGAACCTAAGCATGATACTGCATCATCGCATCATGAGAAAACAACCTAGAAACTTATATAAATTTTACACAGAATATAACATACAAGTCACATGTGTTACATCATAATCATCTTGCTTACAGCATGTGCTCAAAATGTCCACTTTCAGCACGAACGCAAGCGCGTAGACGCTGACGACACTCGCCAACAGCACGTTCAATAACCGAGTGACTCAGAGCGGCCCGCTCACTGTTGCTGCGTCGTATGTTGGATAAAATTAATGTTAAATAAGTAACAAATTTTCAATGATATTGTAACCCCACAATGATTTTTTTGAGCCGGCATGCGTTAGACAGTATGACTGTTGTAAACGGCAAAACTACGACTACGACTTCTGCATTTCACAAGGTAATGTAGCGACAGTAAACAGGTGAAGTAGACGGAACTACAGTCATTTACGTCAAGTTTCTTCGTGATGTTGCCTGCCAAAAAATATTAAAATCGGCCGATGTTTCACATAGTTATTTTCAGAAAGTAGCACTGGCACAGTTTTTTCTGAGACACAGTGTACGTAAACACTGCAGCAGAAGCAAATACAACGGCAGACGACAAAAACCGACTTGGTCGGAATCGTCCTCGATGACGAGCAGTATGGGCGCGTCGATGCGACTCATGCAGCGGTAGAGAGTGTTGAGACTGAAGCCGTGGTTCTCGGAGCTGTAAAGCAAACGCCACGGACAGCCCTCCGCACGCGCCGGCAAGTGATAGCATAGCTACAGATGCAGACGCACACACGCACGCACGCACTTAAAGCGAAGTCAAAACATAATCATCCAAGAAAGTACTTGAATGTTCCGTCGTCATTGGCAACCACTATCAAGAAACTCGAACAGAAATTCGTAGAGAGATTTGTACGCTTGATGTTAGCGATATTTTGTCTTTACTATAGCGCCCCTCCCCACAAAACTGTTCGTCATAGGTGCTGTCATGTGAAACGAAACGCCACTCATAGCACGAACGTCTTCAGTGCTCGTTTGAAACAATCCGACGTGTTGACGCTGGTAGTTTAGTTGATCTTAAACGTGTTTCATTAGTTTCTGCATATTATCTAAATCGTATTGCCGTGTGTAATCTGATCTCGTCGTTTTTGCGGTCCGTCTTATCTGTTCACTGTATTGTTTTATGCTACATCTATGGTAAACAAAGTAACTTTTATTCAGCAAGGCACCAACACATCACTGCAGCTGTCTACTTTGGCAATGGCTTGCATAACGACTGTTGTAAAGCAGCAGACAATGACTATAGCCTTACCTGTCGTATGTGATGGTTTTCGAGGATCTTGCTACAACTTCGCAGTTCGGGCAAAGGCAGTCGCTGTACTTCGGCGTTTGACAGAATTTTCCTGATTTCCTTGACACTCACAATCTGACAAACACAACAACGTTTGTGCATTTACTCGTTATCACAATACAAAGCAACAATAACTAAGCTGTGTACATGTAGAAGCATACCGGTAATATATAATGCCAAGTTGCTTATACATTCTTTGCATTGCAGCACTGCATTTTCTACAGCAGTTTACTCTAAAAAGTAAGATACGCCTTGCACTAAAGCCAATAGCGGCCAAGTTTCAACCAATTCAACACTTATAGAACACTATTAGCCAAAAGCTAATCAGAAGTGTAAGTATTCATTTAAATCGCAGAGTTTAACAAGGATTTCTAGCAAACAAGCTACTGAAAAATGCCTCTACAAAAGGCCCCCGTCAAGTTGTGAAATGCTCAATGCAGACATAACGGGAAACGTTCGCAACAATATTGGTTTTTCTACACACTGTCGTTTTCGACTTAGTAGCACGAACAAGACAGACAGATGGACGGACGGACAAGCAAGACACGTAATGAGACCTATCAGGAAGATCACATAATAATGTGGAGCATCGCGCGATGTCACTAGTACCGGTATTCAGTTGTGCTGACTGTCTGCATATACGTTTGTTATGTGCTTAGTTTTCATTAAGTAAATACACTGTGTCCGGTAAAAAAAACTAATCCTCTATATGTTTTGTACACTTAATCCTCAATAAATTTCTGAGGCGATTGCCAACTTTGATTTAAAAATAACATTTCTTATCAAAGTTATTAAATGTTGAATATCGATAACAAAATATCTTCGTTACCAATATGGCGTTACGCAAGTAAACCCCTCTGTTGCTATACATTTGCGTAACTCCATCAAACAACAGCTGATTTTAACGTGTCCGGTGCCGGGCCGGGCCGTGCAGAGCTCTAACTCACATGCCATTTGCTAGCGGGGTAATTGGTTGAGCGTGGTTCGGCGGCGTCCGTCTTGGTGGCGCCACTATCGGCTGATCCGAGCACGACAAATCCCCGGTCATTAACATCGAACTCGCCGTCACCGGATACGTTCGGCGACCACTGAATGAAGAACGAGTACAACGCATCGACCCTAGCACAGCGATCAGCAACACCACTGCGACGATTGCATAGTGGCGTACCCAAGGAGTCCAGCTCCCCCTAGTCCCCAGACATAAACACAAGTTCAAACTGCACTAAATGTGCCAATTTGGTCAGTTGATTCTCAGAAAAATAACTGCAACTGTTGCCGCCAGATCTCACATTTTAAAAGCTACAACGCACCAAATTCGATTTCGGCTCAGATTCTGTCCCAGACCCCGATATGAAAGCTTACAGACTATGTAGTTAGATTTTAGGGGTCCTATACTTCTAAGCAGAAGAAGGAAAAGGAAAAACAGGAAAGGGGAAAATGGGGAAGGGCAGGAAATAGAAAAAGGGAGGGAAAGAACAAAAGGGGACAAAACGATCAAGAAATGGTCAGGGAACGGAAGACGAACCTCCCCCTCCCCACAATTTACATATCTGGCTACGCCCCTCAACTGCAAGATTTGTTTCAATAATAATAATTCAGCTAAGAATGAGCAAACAACGCAGTGACGTGGTCTAGTGGACAGTTAGCACGTTCTGTCCGATCAACATAGTTGCTTTACACCGGACTCGGTCAGTAATTGGATTGGCGACTGTCTCTGAATGTTGTTTACGGTAGGAGTAACCGGTGTGTCAATAAATATTTAGCTCAAAAAGTAAAAAGTCAAAGTTAGGATTAAAGTTGTGCAGTTTCTGGTAGACGGCCAAATAAATATGTCGACACAAGGCTGTCATATTTTTTTCCAGTTTGAATAAACTTTCGTCTGCCAAGACTGTCCTGAATTCGCCTGCAAATGCCGGCGAAAATAATCCCTTTGTAGCAGAAAGAAAGAAGCTGAGTACTGATTACCTGTCAGGTGGGATGTCAAACCAGTATTCGGCCTTGAGCCGTGTGCGTACAAAAGTACCTCCGTGCCCCGGCACCAGGTTGAACTTCTTGCCGATTTTAATGCACATGTACAACGGCTGACTGGACTCTTCCTCGTTCTCTGTGTACAACGTGATCCCATGAGACAAACCGTCAACAGTAAGTAACTGCCGCGATCTCAGCGTTATTACAACAGACAGTGGCACAATCTTTTTTCGCACTGTGTGCTATACACAACTGAACTGACTGACTTCATTAGACGCGAAAATACGAGAGAAGTTCAGAAAACCGAAACTCTGTATCAGATAAAAGCAAAGCAACCATTTACAAAGTTATACGAAACTTTGACCGGGATTCGTCCGACCGACGCCCATTAGCGACGTTAATAAACAGTTAGACAAAACTAAAAGATCTCAGTCAGATTTTACCATCGTCTGCGGTCCTGCTGGACTCGGGCGTGTCCGGTTCGCTCGAGTTGGTGGCCGATCTGCCGACGAAGCGCTGAAAGAAGAACATGCGGGGCGTCTTGGCGGAGCAGCCGGAGCCGGGCGATCGGTCGTTCTTGTCGGCAGCCGGCGTGGAGCGAGGAGAAAGGGGCGGAGGCGGCGTCGACGACGAGTCCGTCGATTTCGCGAACAGACTGGGCAGCGCCGTGATGGAACCGAGGGTCCGGCTCATCAGACCGCCCCCGCCGCCCCCGCCAGGGGACTCCACCGGAGCGACCTCGCCGCCCGTGCTGTCATCACTGCCCGCCGCGGAGGACTCTAGGTCGCCGCGACGACGTATGCTGTCATATGGCATCCGAAGAATCCGCTTCGCGCCGGACAGGGAGTCCTGAAGAATGTTCTGAGACGCCGCCAACGTTGCCGCCGGTTGCTGAGAGTCGTCCCCTTCCTCCGCATCCGCTGCTGGAACCGTCTCAGTCGTCATGTCTTCTTCAGTCGGAGCTACCTGAGTACACAACTCTTCCGCCACTGAAAAGTCTACCTTGTCGATGTCTTCCTCCAGTGCGTCGACAAGTTCGTGTGGCACGGGTGGAGGATCCATTGATCCAGATTCCTCCAACAGCTCGCTACTGGACGCACCATCATCATAATCAGTAGCAGTAGCAGCAGTGGATGCTAATGTTTCTTCTTGTTGTTGATGATGATGATGTTCTCGCTGGTTAGATGCTGACGAAGTCGAGTCTACGATGTCGTCGCTCTTCAGACAGAACACGTTGTCCACGGACTCTGATATCTGCTCCTGTCTGCACACACCCCGCGAGAAACCTTATCAGTAATTTTTACCGCGTCGTGTTTAACGCAAATGTATTTAATAACGTAATTCACAACGATCATTCATTATTAATACGAGACAGCTATCACACACAACGTTCACAATGTCATTCACATAAGTATAAACCAATAAGATACAAGCATTTAGATCGAATCGAACTGTCATCACGTCTGCAACAGACGAGCGGCTTGGCTTCGTAACACGTTGTTCTTGATCAACGAAGTTGCCTGACACCAGGCCCGATGAATTACCGTTAGCAAACGGGTGAGCCATCTCATTACGTATTTAACCAGCTACTTAGATCAACTCAGCCTGGCCATCCCTCTCTGGGATGGGTAAGCGCAATGAGTACTAGCGGAAACTGAAGCGCCAACAGGCATACTACATGAGGCACTAGCATGGTCTCGCAGTGTAAACTGGTGTCTGTTTTCTAATAACAATATTATCACATTACCATTGTTATATTTTTTTTCTGCCTGCTTTATTGTACGTACTTGAACTCAGCTGGCATTTTCCTCATACCGGTATATTGTTTAGTGTCTACCGTCATCGGTGAATCAGAGATAATCGTAAAGATTATCAGAATAAAAAAGAAACTAGCTGCGTCCGCGCAGAACATAAGCTACCTGGCGGACATGGGGTCACAGTGGTGGGAGATCATAATGCTGCTGATGCTGTCCATTGGTACAATGATACAGTCGTGCTGCTGCTGCTGTTGTTGTGACGTCGCCTCATCACCGCTAGGTGGCGCCTCGCAGTCATCAGGGACCGGCTGATGGTCGGTAGGCTCAAACATCACGGCCTGAGGACTGATGAGAAGCATCCCAGGCACTGACGACCCCATCTCCTTCACAACCGAAACAATCACTCAAACTATAAACGTTAAAAAGTTATACAGGTTGTGTATGTACTAAATACCGCACTGCTGGAATGATTAAGCGAGCAGGCAGTGCGAACCTATACCACTCCGGTAATGATGGAGATGGGGATGGGGATGAGGACGAAACGTATGGGGACGGGGTGGGGATGGGGACATCATGTGTGAGGATGGGGATGCTAGTTCATCCCTATGTCAGTCTTTTGTTTTTGTCACTTTTTATGACCAACTGAACGACAATGTAAGCCACACGACCGACTGTCAGCCAGCGTGGAATCAAATCTTGCCCCCATTCGCCCCTCCCTTCAAAATAGATTCGCACTGATATGCGGCTAAAGCGCTGGTCGTCAATCAGACCTGTTGTCGGACTATGTATTTGACGTCCAGCTTGAAAAACTGTTCCTGCCAATCGTCGTCCGGCTTCTTGGAGTCCGACTGATTGCGACTCGTCGAAAATATCGGCTTCATACGCATCAGAAACAGATCCTGCAGCAAAACAGTCAGACACCGTTGGTCTTTTCTGGCGGCCAAAATACGCAGTGATGGCTGAAATATCGCCCATAGAATATATTAGCCGCTATAAACATGTACACATCACGCAGAAATAAACGTCAGAAGACTGAGAAATTCTGACCATGACAAAGTAAAGCAGGCAAAATTATATGCGATGCTCTATAGCTTTTATTAAAAACAAAACAACAGGCTGGGATAAGCCCAAATTCCATTACGCCGACTTTGCGACTTTCACCGAAACTTCCCCGCGGAGAAAGTCGCAAACACAAATCATAAAAGTTCGTGACACAAATCATGTTGCCGACTTTCATGATTTGTGTTTGTCATGGACGTTGTCGCAAACATCTCGACATGTCGAGATGGTTTGTGTCCGTGACTTTCCCCGCGGGCAAGTTTCGGTAAAAATCGGCGTAATGGAATTTGGGCTTTACACACTGATCAGTGGAGTTTAGCGTTGCATGGACTCAGGTCCTAAGTATGTTCCATACAGTTAACTAATAGTCTGTTAACTGGCGTGGGTGCCCAACTGAGCAAGTTCAACGGGAAAAAAGAGCGCATCTTGTCGAACAGTGCATGAGTGTTGGTGTCATTCATTTGGCAAATTATAAATACGTATCCTAAAATAATTGCAATTATCACTATATCACTTTTGTCATCTGCGTCTTTCTGGGTATACAAGCACTAATACAATTAAACACCAAAGTAACAAAAATGCACAGTAGCTAACGATAGCCACAAATCTGCTACTAGGCTACTACTGTAAAAAGTGCAAGTCGGCGCAGTTAAAATTATAATTCCAGCCAGCGCAACTAACATTTATGACATCTATCACTACTCGCTACCATGCCAACCACGAGGCTGGTTGCAACACGAATTTACAGACAACGTCGGTAAATGCAAATTAAACGAACACGTTAACAACAACATAAATCATCGCATGACCACACACGACGAATTTGCTATTCCGTCAGCTGCATGCTACAACAGATATGTTTTCTTGCAATGTCATAACTCTGCCACATTTCGCACCACCGTATTCGAAATTTAGCAGATTAACCAGCAAAGGAACGGC
>Ga0209454_1003376_pt1 | contig 11390 bp, 8 predicted proteins | sample WorMetHERISLAND1_2_FD_187400 | JGI IMG/M metagenome (GOLD analysis project Ga0209454, IMG submission 187400) | Marine gutless worms symbiont microbial communities from Max Planck institute for Marine Microbiology, Germany - Olavius geniculatus... | ecosystem: Host-associated > Annelida >...
TTGGCCTATATTACTAATAATGTTGATCTTACGTGGGTCAAAACGAGAACTTGTTAGTTCTCAACTCTGCACGAAACAGATTAATCAAGTAAGTAAGTAAGTCGGTAAGTAAGGTAACTTGGAAGTCGCTATTTAACCGACGTCATGGTTACACGACACCATGCTAAAGTTTTAGCAAATGTTTTGCAAGCGTCTTGCTGTTTTATTTTACGCGAAACTACGTCTGCAACATTTGAGAAAAAGTTTTAGAGCGTAAAACATTTTTGCGCGTATTTAGACGTAATTACATGTTAAATGAAACATGTCATTCTGAAGTAATTTTTTGGCTGACCGTTAAGTCGATCCTCGGGTACTGTGTCGTCTGTTTGTTTGTCGTCTGTAACGCATGTATTGTGACTAAACCGTGCGTCGTAAAAGGTCGGCGATGGTGCCGTTGGATAGGGCGATGGTGAGTTCCCATATGCTCTCAATAGTAACCATATCTGTATCTGCAACGGTTTGGCCGCAATTTTGGAATGCGATGTTTCTACCAGCAGCCATTAGGCCTACCAACGTGCGCCGAATTACCGTATCGTATCCTAGCGTTGATTATGCAGTTCGACATAGCAGCGTCACCATAGCGTGTGTACTCACTGTAGAAAATCGCTTTCTTTCTGCGACCGGAAGTCGGACGGCGGTTTTCCATATAAATGGTAGGCTAAGGTCGGCCCACCCTAACGAGTACGACAGCTGGGCTTATTGTTTTGTTTTACGTGGAACCTTATGTCGGTTGCCATTGACGTTTTGTGCAGGAACCTGACAATAAACGAGCTGGATGCGCTGATCGACGAGATGGCGATCAAGTACAAAGACGATAAGAAAATTGATCTGGAGGCGGCCAAGCAGCAACTTCGCGAGAAGATGGCGGCAGCTGAGTCAAAGCTCCACGGAACCACGGTCAGTCAGTCATAATTACACTTGGCTTTCTTGCTGCATAACGTGTTAAGTTCCATGCGCTGTAAAACAACTGAAAGATAGTTTGTGCGTTGGAGTATTGGTGCTAATGCGACATAGTTTTAGATTTAGACTTTTTGATCACGTTTTTTCTAAAAAAAAATATTGCTTATGTGAGTTAGTGTCGATCTTAGTTCAACAGCGATACAACAGCATGCTTATCGTCCAGTTCTAAACAAAAAATAAAAAAAACAACGAAAAAAACTAACACGTGTTAGTTTTACTTATTCTAATTTTGTTTCATTCACTGTCACAGTCCTCTAGCTGGTAAGAGACCATTATCCTTTATGGTGAGTAATGACAGTGGAACACGCGTTAACAATTTAGGCTACGCAACATCGTCGCACGACAGCGGAATGTAAATATACCGGGAGTCAAGCCAGTAATACCCCGTTTACACGATCGAGCAAACATCGAGCAGGCCTGATGAAACCGCGCTCAAATGTAGGCTTAGATCACGTGTTATATAGGCCTTTTAATTACAACCCGCCCGCCCTCCTAATTAGCATGCTAATTACCATAGCTCGTCGAGCTAGCCCGATGTTTGCTCGATCGTGTAAACGAGGTATAAAAGTCGTGGGCGCTATGCCATATTGCGATAAACTGACTAAATTTAAAATACTTCACACCACGATCACTTTGCACTGGTATTTTTTCATAATTTACGGCTGTAGTAATGCGTCATAAATCAAACGACGATATAGTCTATGCGATCAAGGTATGGTAGACCACTGTTTGGAGTTGTATAACTTCGTACTGCGTACTTACGTACCCACTTCAGACTTTGGTCTATCCTATACATAAAATACCTATGAGATGATATTACAATAGTTCTGCCTGTTCTCGTTGCAACAAGGTGTTGATCGCTGACCATGCGATGTTTAGGCGGCGATGCATGTAGGAGGCGTCGACCATCTCTGTGACAGTCACAGTAGATCATCTCCCATAGATCTAGTTGCTGTGCTGGTATATACAGGCACCTGTCTATAGGTTGAGTCGAGCGTGGGTGGCGTCGACCGTCTGACGGACACCAGCAAGTACACGGGCAGCCACAAGGAACGTTTTGATGAGAGCGGCAAGGGCAAGGGCGCCGCCGGCCGCACGGATACCGCGCAAAACACCGGATACGTCGGCGCTTACAAGGGCGCCGGCACCTACGACAAGAGACATGACTGAGTGGATTGCGACACTGCTTCAGTTGCACATTCCGCGTAGATACTTGACAATCTGCCGACTGTTTTAGTGCTGTAGGTCATCAAGCTTTTCGTTTGTGTGTAAACTTGTCTTCGACAATACTTCGCTCACAGTTGGTCGTAGTCGGTAATTTCTAGTGCACCAACGTCGTTGCTAGAGTGACAATCATCAACAGTGGCGTATATAATCGTGATGAAGCTTTGAGTGTTGATGCACTTTCATTCAGTTCGTCGAAATCCGTGTAGACTTCTAAAGTTAATTGGACCTTCTACAATTCCTTCGCCGTAAATTTTAAGCTGTCCGATTGTCGCAAAATTTTCTCCATGTCAAAAAATTTTCGTTCAGAAATACCAAACTTGAAACTAATTGACCCAAATTTCTGAAAAATTTAGAGGCATAACTGAAATTCTGAGCGCTTATAATCTTTGTTAGAAATATGCAGCTTTTTGTCGAGAAATTGCAACACATTGTATAAATAGGTATAACCGACGACGACGCCGAATCCAGTTAGCTTTAAAGAAAACTGAATAATCGCCACAAAAGATTATGGACGTTCTAAGACCGAGCCAAGCACAAAAGAACCAACTCCAAAACGCGGACAAGACATGATCGTAATCAGGAGATCAACACAAGGTCATCAAAGAATATTTTACGGTTTTTTTGACTACGCGCCTATATACATAATTTGCTTCGATTGCCGCTGAAACGCATTTATAATTTTTTAAATTTGCACGATTTGCCGTATAATAACAATGCCTCCATATTATGGGAATGTAGATCTAATCTCGGATAGACCAAAAATGGATAGGCCTATCAGACGTGCAGGAAGGCAAGCACCTTATTTACGCCAAGCTTCGTGCACAAAACAAAGCAGTTTGTTCATGGTTCTTTTTTGACTGTTTGTTTATTTTAATTTCATTTATATAGATGTTGTCTTTGCGTCGAGTCCGTATACCATACGTATTTTTTTCTGTCACGTTTTTTTGTTTTCGTGTACTTTGTTACGAAGAACATATCCGTAGTGTATACAGGCTTCGTAGTTGGTAACCGCTTTTAAAAAATTCTTTCATTTTCACTTTTGCTGTTAAATATAAGTATTCACAAACCAGTGTAGGCCTATAAGCGTTTGTAACATGATGTGATTTAAATGACTGTTTTATTCCACATTTACTTGTGAGTGTGTCAGTGAAGCTTCCAAAAATGAATCAATATTTGGCACAATTACACTTCGTAGTTTTGAAATTTGGCGGCTTAATTTTATATCAAGTTATTGACTTATATGGCAAGCTATTCATGGTTGTCACTAAACCGTATAAAATGGCGTCGGTAAAAAAATCCAAACGATAGATAGATTCTGTCGTCCTTCATGTTGTTCATTTATGTTTAGCGTTCTGAGAGTTTGTGTGCACGTGAAAATTATTTTGTGTTACTTGTAGTAAGTTTATATGTACCAGTAATCTGCAAATACAATCAATTATGGTTAAATCTCTTTTCGATTTTGTATAGCTTGATACATACCACAAACGAATGTTCTGTGCGTTGGTCACGCACATTACTAAATATACTGTGTTACTATGTTACTGCCGATAACACTGTGATAAAGATCACTATTGTCCCAAGACCACCAACCGAAGATAATGGGCACAGACCTGTACTAACATAACTTGGCCTAACTTTATCTTTAGTTTTCAACTCAACGATTTCGCACTGCAAAATGTAAGATAACATAGTCCTTACACCGCTGCAAAAATTACAGAGACATAATAGAGAAATACAACAAGCTAAAAGAAAAAAGCAATATAAGTGCCAGTGCGTTATCACTGTGATGCTTACACCCTGAGTCGTGATTGTTTCATAGCAAATTTCCTGGAAAACATGCAAGTAAAATTTTGAGAATTCGGTCAATGTTTGGCGACGATGCAGACATAAGTTCCTGTCTTGTTTTTTCTTCACAACACGCTGTGTAGTTACTACGGGTTTGCTTTCTGTCGTCGCCGTCCGTCAGTGCTTCGTTGACAGGTGCGTGCGTGCGTGCCTGTCAATCATAATGACGTCACTGGGTTCTCTCCGCGTCACCCGCATCAGCATCGCTACTGACTCGCGTCATCTTCATCATCGTCATCAGCAGCAGCAGCAGCAGCCGCAGTCGTCTGCGATACAGTCACGTGTGTGTATGTGTGTACGATCAGTATAGCTGTGTGCACTCGCTAACTCTACGGAGGCATTACTTTCTGCAGGCGGCTACGGTTATTCTTCTTCGCCGCTGCGCTTCGCAGGGTCAGGTGCCCCGCAGGTAAGTCACTGACATTGTTCATGTACGTCTGAGTAAAGGTAAATGCTAGTACTCAGCATTTGAAATTAACGACTGCAATGAAAAAAAACGCTATACGTATAAATTGTCTCACGCGCGTCAACTTTGCGTTTTGCGTTTAATACTATCTGCCCGTTGAAGTACACTAATTTAGCCTACCGTTAAACGTTTTTCACGGCACAGCAGCGTCCTAACCGACAAAATTATTACTGTACCATGTCAGCAACGACGATCGTCTACGACCGACTCAACGCCGGAACTTTGCTGTCATCAGTATAAGGACGAGCACGGCAGACAGCAAATTCACCACGGCAGGACCTGCAGCTTGCCACATCTCGAAGCGTGCTTTTACGTTGCCTCAAAACTCACTTTTACGATAAACATTTCTACAGCACATTGTAGGCCTAAGTTTCTTTGCCGATAACAAGCCACTGACTGACATAACTGACTTTTGAACCTAGGCTGCAGACAGTCTTATTCTCTCAATCGTAGGCTTACAACTGAAATTGACAGACCTGCTCATGTGTTACAGAACGGAGGCGCCCTAACATGTATTTCGATTGCAATGGTTATGATGCGACAACTATACACGGTAGCCCGCTATTTGCTGCACGTTATGCGATGATCGCCAGCAATGCAACTCTGCACAGCAGGAACAAACTTTCTAACATCATTGATGCTATTATTAAAAATTCGTGGTTTTATTCCTAGCGTAAACATCAAAAAAAAAATTATGTGTTATTATTACTATTATTATCATTTTATCACTATTATCACCGCCCACCGTCAACATGATCATTAACATTATAGCATCGATTATAATGACCGACGACTATGAGATGGATTTCCTAGTTTTCGGGCTACGGAGTGAAGGCCTCCGTAGTGGTGGTGGTTTGGCTCAGTTGGTAGCGTCGAAGTTAATCAACACCATGCCCGGTTAGTACTTGCATATGTGCCGCGTATGTAACCAGCCACCTAGGTCAACTCGGCTTGGCCATTCCTCTGTGGGTAGGCGCAATAAGTACCAGCGAAAGCTGGGACGTATACAGGCACACCGCGCGATGCACTAGCCCCGTATCCGTGGTCTCGCAGTGTAAAAACTGGTGTCTGGCTTAGGGCCAAGGAAACGGAGATCAGCGCTGCCCAATGGGCCTTAAGGCTCGAGAAGGACTTTACGTTTTTTAGTGAAGGCCTGGCTGATCGAGGCGGTGGTATGTCTGCTGGTTACACCGGCCGTGGGTCTATTTGTTCGCTGGTGCGGGCAGTAAATATAGTCGCATAATGTATTTGTACATGGCGTTATTAGTTCATGCCAATCAGCTGCCACTTCTGAGACTGTTAACTTGTAAAGCACTCCTGGTCACGGGTCTGACCCACGTAAGCAGCGCTTTATGAAGAGTAGACTAGAATACCGTTACATTTTAACTTTTTTAATAGAACGAAATGCAGCACGAAAAATCCACATGGTAAAAAGTATCCGGCGGTCGTTGCGCCTCGCGTGACGGTGACGTCGTGGGGGTTCCCGTTTCACCGTACGAGTACCTGTCATTCAGTCACGTGACAGGTTGACATAGTGAAACCAGTCAACGTTGATTCGTGCGTGTGACGCGTTTTTTGTTGCAGTTCATCTGTGTGGCCGCTACACGTCGACGACGATGTTCGGCGGACGACATCATCACGTGATTTTGCTGTTGCTGTTTGCTGTGACGGGAACCAGCTTACATCCTGCAGTCGGTGGACAGGTTTCGTCTGACGACACCTCGACGCTACACAGACGTACGTCGAACTCATGTTCATAACGTCGAGTCTGCCTAATGTAACGACATACGTAGCTAAAACTGTAATAGGCTACCACTACTTTTATCACTACTACCACTAATAATAATAAAAAATAGCTAGAAGGGCACTCAAAGCGCAAACTCTCGCCAACGCTGTTATTTTTTTCCTTGTGATAGAACCATATTCGGCGAAGGTTAGCCTTGTCTGGCGATGGTAAACAATTTTTCAATCCTATCGTGGACGCAGATGCTGATTGGGGTCACCATTAAAATCTAATCACCTCTAAGTTGAGCCAAGTTTAACCTTCCCTCACAATTTTAGCCAAATCTACTAACAACGTCCTTGGCGGAAAAAATAATAACGTCGAGGACGAGGAGTGTTTATTTTTAGCAGAGTCGTGACGCAATATTTTAGTTTTTTAGGCATGCGATGATCGCGAGAGCAATAATTCAAGTTGCTTGAACATAGTGATAAAAGACATAACTTAACGGTTATAATGAGTCTGCTACTGTACTAGCAGCTAACGGTGCTGACCACGCGTTGCAGACGTACGTAGTGTCAAGCGACGCAGGCTTAGGCCTATAGGCCTACGCTGTGTAGCTCATAAAAAGCGGAACATTTGAACATTGTGTTCATCATGACCACCCTTCACTTCTGCGATAATTGAGGCTAAGGCTAATTATTGTTTCCGAAACTCTCCGATTACGTAAAACGTGTACCGTATCTTTCACAAATCATCATTAAAGAGCATTTCCACTACGGCGTTGCGTTGCGTTGCTTTGTCGCGCTGCACAGCGCGTTGCAGCGCGTTGCAGCTCTGCAACGCGCTGTGCAGCGCGTTGTCGCGATAGTAAAAACAAGAATTTTCAGCTCAATGGGAAGCATTTTCACTTTAGCTGCGCGTTGCGTTGCTATGCGTTTAAAATAGAAACGCCGATAGTGTTTCTATTTTTTGTTTACTATCTGAGTGATAGTAGTTGCGTTGACCAATGAAAACACTCATCTAGCCCGAGTAGGTCATCAAACTGCTCGACAGACAGCCGAAAGTATCGCCGGAACAGAGCTGGGTCAGAGCACTGCCTCCTACATACTGTATACAGTAGAGGCAGTGGTCGGAGCGTAGCTACTGTATCAGATGCTGATAGTCGCCTTGGTCATCCCGGTTGACGAGACGGGGTGAATCCAAAATCTAGGCCTACGTTTTCTTTTTTTTCTTACGCAACACGTATGTGCAACAAGCTGCTGCTCCCAACAGCAACAATCTTCGTATTTGTCGGTCATATTAACTCATTAATATACTTCCCAAAAATGTCTCCACCCTTTTTAACGCGGGTCTGAGCTGTATGGATCAGGATCAGCCACAACACAGAACGGTCAACAGCCTCCTATATCAAGGCGATTAGTGCCGTGACGTCAAACTGACGCCCCCGGCAGCTAGCACAATCGAAGCCACTATGCGTTAAGCTTACCGTACCTGTGCGTAGTTTATCTTAACGCATATCCCACAAGACACTGCCGAAAACGTACCATTACGGCGTCTCGAAAGTGAATTAGTGGTAATTTATTACGAAATTTTTCGCCAGCATTTAAAGTCTGTTTGAATCGATCGTATAAATGTAATAATTTGTATAAAAGTGACAAAAAACGCAGAGTACGCGCGAACGCGCATCGCCAACCTTCGATTTCATGACGACTACTTTTTGTAAGTCTTTTCGAGGAAACTTCGGTCTCAATCGTAACTTTAGCCGCACGCTGTGGATGTGAGAGCGATGCTAATTTGTTGTCTTGAAAATTTTTGTTGAGCGAGCGGCACTATTTGCAGCTGTCTATGATCAGCACTCGATGTCATAATGACAGCGTCTACGGTATAAAGCATTCTACATTCAGGCGCTTTGTAAAGGAAATGCGCTTCGAGTTGACATCTTCAGTTGTCAATCTTCGTTAAAACCGCTGCTGCTGCAGTTGTATAAATACACTGTGTTCCAAAAAAGAAAGCCACTTCTATTTTTAAGTAGCTCCTTCAGACATTGGCAGATTTTAATAATTTAATTTTTGGCATGCGGAATCAACGAGAAATGTGACGTACAAAACTATAATTTTGCCCACTTTATCTTAATAATGTTGCTACACTACCTTATGAAATGCAGAAGCGGGACACAGTGTAAAACTCACTTTCAAACTGTGAAGCCGCTGTTTTCTCATCTCCAGCGCATGCAGACTGATAGGCCTATTAATGCATTAGTGATGAAAATGACGACGACAGTAATAATAATAAAAAGATTTTATGGAATAATTAGATGCAAGCGCTTATAATTTTAGTTAATCTTGTATTTCCTATGTGTATGCGTGACAAAGTGAGTAATGACATTAAGCCACAATCTCGTCGCTTACATAAAGTTGTCCCGACGTCTGCAGTCAATGTGCTTGATATTGCCATTTATTTTTGTCTTATGAAGCACGAAGTCCTGACCTTCACCTTTGTTATTTCACATCGACCGTATAGCATATCCCTAAACTTCCACAGTTCTAAATGGCCAGCGACTAACAGCTTTTGCATCACACATTATTTGTTGTGATATAACAAAAAAAACTTTCGCAGTTTACAAAACTATACATAAGGGCAATATGAGTCAACACTCAAAAACGGCAAAAATGGCTTGGGGGCTAAATGTTCATGTGTTGAATTTGGGGCGGGTTCGGAAAACATTTTACGAGGATGAGGCTTATTTCTCCCTTTAGTTTGCACGCTTTCTGACACGAAATTTGAACAGTAAACTGCAGCTGTGGTCAGAGTTATAATCATCGCGTCTTCGATGTGACGACTAATATAATCCGCTAAGTGTGATAGTCGAGAGATCACGTCTCGGATATAGGCCTATAGCTAATGCGCACTATAGCCCATCGTCACGACAGCTCAGATGAGCGGAATATGATATTATAGGCCTACAGAAGTCGCGCATGCTTAACGCTCGAGCAGTTTGTGTCCAGAGACAAAGATTATAATACAGTCTGCTTATGTATTTAGATACACGCATAAACATAGCAATCGGCTTACAGGCGTATAATACAAATATGATGCTTTAACACATATGTTTGCACTGTGATAATTACCGTATACGTCTTACATGGCGTCAAATATGCTGTGTAACCGTATCGTAATTTTGATGTGCAGTATACTACGGGCGTATAAATTTGTCACAAACGCATGTTTAGATTTTAGAGGAGTTATTTTGAAATCTTAGACGTGATAACATTCGACCACGTAATTTGACCGGTGTTGTCGTTATTAAACGGGCAACTGTCTGCAGGATATTTTCTGCCAGCATTAGATTTCGGCAATCAGTAGTCAGTACTCAGCTGTGTTGAGTAAGTAAGTAAGTAAGTAAATTTGCGCGCAATGTCTACGGGAAAACCCGCAGAATTTAACCCTGAGAAGAGTTTGTCATAAGCTATCAGCAATCCAATGTTTTTGTCACCAGATGCAACAAATGTGTGTGCCCGTGTGATCGATTATTCAATCAGTCATTTTAATTCAGACAACGTGGCTCATATACAAATACGAAGACAGTAATTAAAGAAAAAGATCGGAAGAAGCAAAAAATCACAAACACAAGCTTAAAAAGACGTACACATTATTACCGACGATTCGAAGTCAGTTTACATATCTGCAATTGTTGCGTGTCCTCGTGCTATTTCTCGTTTATTGCAACTACATAATCTATTCTACGGTGTGACGCATGAAAAGTAGAAGGTAGTGCATGTTTTAGATGACATGCAAATTTGTAATCGTAAAGCGTTCCATACTTTTAGCGCTTTTGTGTTTTAGGACGTTAAAGTGCTATAGAAATTGTATGACTATTATTATTTATGCAGATCGAGCAACCGAACAGTATTTTAAATGATTAGCCCCATAATCGCAGTGAAAGTTCCAGTGCTTAGCATGACCACCCAGCGTGTTAGTGAAATGATCGACGTTAATCGTTTTCGGAAACTGTGCAATTTCCCGCTCCGTGTAAAGCACGTATATGTTCCGGCTTCTCACGTGCCACACTGCATATATTTTAGATGTTGAAATACGACCGCGCGATGCTCTCGTGCCGACCAGAAGCACGCTGGTACTCAGCTGCACCATTTCCGGTTTCCCGCGCAACGTGACCTCCGACCTGATCTACTTCCGGCCCGAGCGACCCGCGGAGCTGGGCGGCCAGCGTGCTGACGTCATCGACCACGTGACCTCGAGGCTGAGCTTTCCCGGCATGCGTCGCGCCGAGAACCTTGGTCACGTCTACTGCTACGTTAGACAGTTTGACGAATACGATCACGTCTCGTTTCGCGTCGCCGGTAACCAAACGTTTTCTTCGTCGTAATCGCACGTAATTTTATCGGTTTTTTATTATAATATAACGATGATCACGTTTTTTACATTTCGTTTATCGTCGTCGTCGTCCGAGTTTCATAATACGCAGAATGTCAAGGGAAAAACTGTCCAGGAAGAACAAATTACAAACGCAGTTAAATTAACATACGTGTGTTTATTTATCTGCTTTTGTACATTTTGCGTTGAGAACTAATGCACAAAATGCGCAAAAATTAAAAAAATAAAGCATTTACTTTATAATAGTTAAAAAGCGGCAACAGTAGAAAGATAATTCTGCATGCCTTTAATTGTTTTTGTGTGATATTTGGCTATACAGTTTTGTTCTGTTGTTTTATCTTTAAAGGAGTTAGATCTTAGAGTTCTGGCTATTAAAGTTTGCAAATTATCACTAGACGGCATTTTGCGAATCCACGAAAGCTTTAAAAAGGCAATTGCGTGGCCGAGACCGGACAGCATTAATGCCATATAGGCGAACTCTTGCACCATGTTAGCCCTCGCGTCAGATTATACCGACCGCGAATAGCCGATTCACCAACAGCGAGCAGTCAGACACCTGTGTGATATGCGAAGCCGTTAAATGCTGCAGTCGCGACAGCCAATTCGTGACGTTGTTAACAAACGATATATGTAAAAAACTTACCAGTTTACAACTGTGTGTAAGGACGATGTGATGATATCAGTCCTCTAAAACAGCAAAAATCATTTGGGTAACCTTAGATGGGGCTATGCATATGG
>Ga0209454_1003377_pt1 | contig 11388 bp, 7 predicted proteins | sample WorMetHERISLAND1_2_FD_187400 | JGI IMG/M metagenome (GOLD analysis project Ga0209454, IMG submission 187400) | Marine gutless worms symbiont microbial communities from Max Planck institute for Marine Microbiology, Germany - Olavius geniculatus... | ecosystem: Host-associated > Annelida >...
ACTCTGTGTCCTAGTAAAATGATTTCTGCTGTTTTGGATGTGTAACTTGGTCGCCCTTACACAGTAATGTAAACTAGTAAGTTTTTTTAAATATTTAATAAAAAAAAATAAACATCGTTTTGCAGTTGATTCGGTGAAGCCCCTCACGCCGTGAGCTGCTATATACTGCTAAAGCTGCTGTAGATAGCTTTATTTAGCTGAAGCCGACATTGAGCTATGTCCTGCTGACACGGATGGAATACTGATATGCAAATAGACTGACGATGTACGGATCCACGCGCTATATCCGTGGCTGCAGCTGCTGTAAGTCAAATCTAAATGCTATCGATTTTTACCATCGCAATCCAGGCGCATCGCACAGCGCCGTCGTATTGTCGTTGTGAGTTGTTCGTCCGTCTGTCTGTCTGTACGTCTGTCCGTCTTTATGTACGTGGGGCGCCGCAGACTGCGTTACTCAAAAAGTAAGCTATAGCAAACTTAATCAATATTGTGGGTCTCGGGCAGTAACTTTTAACGGTAATAATTCGTGAAATCAACTGCCAATATAGGTGTGAATTGGTTCGACAAATAAATATTCGTCTTTCTTCTCTTTAGATCTTCGCTCTTCAAACCTCCAATGTTGGTGACCTGTCCGAGGAAAACATCTCCAAAGTCCAAAGTTTGCTGAGGCGTAATTTGGTTACTTACTTATTAATCATTGACCTAACGTGTGACGTCAGCAAGAAGCGCGATTGTAAGTATAAATAAGCGCAGCACGTGGCTGGCTTGCAGAGGGAATGGCGCGTTCATATGGTCTACGTTTCCTGGCAAGCATTGACAGTCTTTTTTACCGCGCATCAGCATGGCCTCATCAGCTATTCTATAGCGCCCTAATAGTCACTGTACGTCCGTCCGTCCGTCAGTCGTCTGTCTGTCACACGCAGATGTTTTGTCCTCCGAACTATAGGCCCCTACTTTTAGCCGCAAAAAGTTGTCACTAGCCGATTCGGGAGACCTGCAGTTACAAATGTAAAAAAGTTTCACTCAACATTTTCAAATGGTTCTCTAAGTAATATAGCAAGCACTTGGCAATTCACGCACACCGAATACGTCAGCATTAAATTTTTGGAATGTGCGGTATATAAATTTACACTTACTTACTTTACTTACCCGCGTGTGCCTGGCTATTCGCAATTTCATCATCGCAGTCTCAGTTGTATTGCGTGATTCGCTGCGGATGATGCAAATGTCGTACGACGCCTCGCCAAGGTAATTGTTTGCCGGTGCAAAGCCGTTTCTTTGCCTCCCGACGCTCATCGTGTGCGATTAATCGAACAAATGCAATGGCAAATGACTTCATTTCAACATAGTGCTAACACCGCCAGCTAGGCGTTTGACAATACACTAAGCGATTAAGGTCGACGAAGACGACTTATCTCAGTTGAATGACGCCTTTTTTTCTTTATACAGCCACCTGACATAATTTTAAAATGTTTCCATTGATCTAGCTCAGTGAAATTTCACGCACGAAGAGCTGAGGCACTGGGCCAATTGATTGTATAATAAAAATTCTATGTAGCTCAACGTAATATGTGATCGCAATGCATCAACGTCACACCAGACAGACGGACGGACGGAAGGACATCATGCTCTGGCAATACCGTCCCTGCATGCAATAGGATGTCGCCTTCCATTCCTCCAGGGTAGGCGAATCGGCGTTAAAATCTCGTGCACATTCCTGCTATACAACCAACTGGAAAAGCAAGCAGAAGTGTAAGATGCACTTGCAGATATCTATTTTTACAGATCTGCTACTAACAGCGGAGCGCTAAAAACGCAAATTCTTTACTGAACGATACTGCCAAATTGACGGCGCGGATCTGCGTTTCTTTAGCCCTCAGCCAGACACCAGTTTACACTGCCGGACCACTGATACGGGGCTAGTGCATCGCGCGGTGTTCCTGTTCACCCCTCGACTCTCGCTGGTACTAATTGCGCTTAGGTCTTACCCACGAAAGGATGGCCAGGCTGAGTTGACCTGGGTGACTGGCTACATACTACATATGCCTACCGAAATGGTTCACTCGCTCGCCGAGGGTCACCCATCCGAATACTCGCCGAGCCAGGCGTTGATTAACTTCGTTAATGCGACCAACGACGTCACCAACTAAAGCAAACCGCCACTATCACCGGAAGAATAATAAGAAGAAAATGCCCATCACCAGTTTTGAATGGCATCATAGACTGGAGCGAACTGAAGGTCTGAGGCAGCGGAGTAAAGGAGGGAGGGGCGCCTGTATACTTGGAAGCTTTCATTTCCGTCTGGAGATGTCGCCAGCGGCGCCCGCCACCTAGCGAGTGCCAGTGCAGACTGATCGTACTAATGCAATTTCATTGACTGAGGCGACACTGATGCGTGGGAAATCACACCAGCCTCTAGTTTAGTGTCCAAGATTAACGCTGTATATCCTAGAAGCGCTTTGATATTGATGGCAATGTAGACCTACTCACAGCATCTAGACTTGTCGTTGTAACCGTAGGACTTGTCGAGGCTTCCTACTCGTGAAAACTTTTGGGTAATTCTGGAGTTTTTTATTTACCTAGGCTGCATAAACGAAAACAGTAGGCCTATGTTTAAAGCAAACTTCAACAGATTAAGCATATTATTTTGCTTACAATACAAACAGATCGCAAAAGAAGTTTTGCACGAAATATGTGAAGGTTTTCCGGCTGCGAAGATCCCTGCAGGCAACGGCGTTACTAGCCCGTGTCTAAATCCAGCGGGAGCGGATAAAAACGTCTGTTGTGGCTTATACTAATGACTGGCTATATATCAGTGTGGCGGCCAGTTACTATGCGAACGTCCCCGTAATGTAGCAGTCCATCCATCACGGAGATCCCGCGTCACGTGACACCGGTTACCAGCAACGCATTAAGCGCAGTTTCCACAAAACTCAACGGTTTCGCGACGCAACGGACGTAAGTGACGCCACCGCCCCAACGACTAATGTGGCAGGCGACGCCATTTTGACACTCGCTGCAGATAGTTAGAATTCGTTTTGTTGCGCGGAATTTAGGCTAATTGCAAAATCAAACGACCGAGTAGCGGGGGGAGGGGGTCGCGGATAACTATTACGACAGTCGCTGCGTCGATTACGTTAGCTGCGTTTGTTGCATACTTTTCTTGCATTTACTGCGTCGGTTATGTACGTTCTTGCGTTTGATGGAAACCCCGCTTTACTGCAGCGCCGAGTCGCGAAAGAACAAATTACGACGCGGCGCTGATCACATTTTTGCCGTCACCCGAGCGACTGCATAAACTACTCAATCCGACTGGCATCTCAGCGTGCCTCTACGCACGACAGCACTTAATCCTTACCTCTGGAGGCCTCCACGACGCCACGCCACGAAACCAGCCTCCCTACGATAGGCACGCGGCACCAGCTCTTATGGGGCGTTTATACGATCCAGCAAACGTCCAGCAAACTTACAGGAAATGTATTCAGAATACACATGCTAATGCTGGACGTTTGCTGGATCGTGTAAACACCTTATTAGGATTCAGCATTCGCGATGTCATTGCTAAACATGTGATTGTAAGCGCAGATAGCCAACGTGTATATATAGCAAGAAAAAAGATACGACATCCCAATATCGAATCGCTTTATCGACGTTTTATCATAAAACTCCTAATATTATAGTTACCTATACTGAGAGTTTGTAATGCGCACGGAATGGCTGTCAAATCGACAGAATCAAAGGCGAGGCCAGTAGCACATAGCGGGGATTAAAAAGCAGCAGCGAAGTAATACCCCGTTTACACGATCGAGCAAACATCGAGCTGGTTCGTCCAGCTAACATATAGGAAGCTTGTCGCCAGCTCGTCGAGCCAGCTTGATAGTGTAAACGGGGTATAAAACGGCAGGTAGGCCTACAAATGCGGCGTCTAATTACAGTACATGTCAGATGTGGATGCCTGACCCCCAGGTATTGAAAATTAGGAGGTTAACCCCCAGCCAAAACTTACCTACTTATCATATACCGGGGCAGCACCGATTAGCGATTTCGCCTCTTACGAAATCAATTTTTACGTTCTCGTTCACTAACCTTGTCGTAAAGTTGCGCGAGAGACATCTCCGTTTCGACGATGACGACGACCAGACCGAACAACGCACAGGCCAGCGAGTAGTCGGCGACGCGCTTCCGACGCTCAGACACGTCCTGACATGTCCAGACATGTCCAGGCGTGTCCTGTTACTTCCGACGCTCGGACAGAACGTTGCGAAGTCCGAGCCTGTAGCCGACGTTCTGTCTGGATCCAGGTGACAACATCTCAACGAACACGTCACTGTGACGCCATAGTGTCACGTGACTGTTGACCGAGGCGGCGACAACATCTCGACGGAGACGTCAGAATCGTCGTCTCCCTCACCGCAATCTGTACCACCAATCAGCGTCACTCCGTGATGATCCGTAAATAAGTAAGTAAGTATATAATCTACATAGCGCGTAAATAACGTCGAACGCACTCGGTATGCTAGGAGAACGCGAAGTGGAAGTGTTTCAGATAACGTCTAAAGGTATGGACAGTAGGGCGGGTGAACATTTATCAAAGTAAAAGTATTAATTCATTTCATTTATCAAAAGTTACTCATGGGTATAGTGAACTTTACGCCCAAATTTGATTTAGATGGATTGGCATCTATGGGTCTCAACTTGGCTTTGAAGACTGCGGTCAAATGTGTCGTCAAGTGCTACATACGCCTAAAGCAAAAAAACAGTCTAAGGCAAAATTAAAGTCATTTTTGAACTAAACGAAACTAACTGTAGAACTTATGTTGCCCTGGAAAAAACAGTGTCTTTATAGCGGTGTTATCGTTTCAACTTGTAACTTTAAAGATGACCTTCTTTTCTGTATATGGAATAGACAAAACGAAATGACGAAACCGAATTTAATTTTATATTAGGCTATAAGCTATCTGCGCGAGTTACTGTTTAAAGTCGAAATATTCATGGAGACCCTTATCAGCATAGGCCTATACTGAATCACGTTATTTGTAGACAGTAGTGCTGCTACTATTGACTATTTCACTAGTTGATCAACTATTTTTCAAATTTCGGGTAGTCGACTATTAGTCGACTAATTTATTAGTGGACTACAGTTGACTAGTCGACGGCAAGACTAGTTAATTTCATCTCTAAGTAGGCCTATAGATGAACAGGCACGGTCATTGTCTTCAGAAAGTTGATATTCTGATCTGCAGAGTCTGGAGCTATACTGAACACATTATTTTGTGTAGTAATTTTATGCCGACTACTGACTTGATTTTTGTAGGTCTACCTCTCAAAGCGCCTAGCTATCTGTGAGGGTACACTGTCAAAATGTCGACAATGGAAATGGCGAAAGTCAGAATGGCGAACATTATGCGCAATATATTGCGACTGTCGCAACACCTGTAAAGAAAAAAGAAAAAAGTTGTCATACCTATATGTGTATTTAGAGCTTCGTAACGTTTGCGTTTCCGTGGCCAAGAGCTGCCGACAGTTGCTTGTACGAGTACTAATCGTTGATTTGCTTCTTCGAGCTGAAGTACCTCTATGAATGACCACAAGTTTGGATGCTGGCATCCAATGCTGCGCGGGATTGCGTGATGCTAACCCTCCACAGATTTGTTTGTACGTGGAAGATCATTAATAACACGGTCGTGGACATTCCAGGTGGTTAGCGGGAAAAGTGCTGCTCGACGATTACCTCGTCGCATCAAATACAATATACTAAAAACACTATGGACTAAAAACATCGGACAGGTAGCACGCATGACAGACGTTTGTCACACCTATTGTCACGGTGTTCTGAACCGCGTGTGTGTGACACTTTCGACATTGTGACTGTCGACATTGTGACCTGCCACCATGTGTGAGACCAAAGCTTGTATGCGACTACCGAAAAGTGCCAGAAACTGCCTACGACAGTACTGTTTCATTGGTTTTGGACAGTTTTTCGCAGTTTTCTGTAATTGCATGCGACTCACATGCAAGTTTTATATGTAGGCCTTTTACGCAGAATTCACGCACCGTCTACCGAAATATCTTACGACGGCGTTCTAATTCCAGTTGTCTCTGATTTCATGACTGAAATCTTTATCTTCTAACAGTATAGGGAGTGAAAGTGTCAAAGTAACAGCAGTGTTAAGATACCAAGACTGCGACGTATTCTATTGCTTCGTGGTCGAAATAGCTAGCGAGGGTCTTGCACATATATACGGTGCTGCAGTAGGCCTATACTGAGGTGCTAATCAATAATGGGTGACTCCGTTTGCTTTGCCGCGCACAGCCCCTTGCCGAGCTTTAACGAGACGCTGGACGCTCGTAATAACGACTTCTCTTCTCTCTCGACGCTAAAACGGCCTGGATTCGCTAACAAACCTATGCAGCGCCTTTGCTGTCAAATTAAATCCGAAATATTTTGCCGCTTTTACTAATTTCGTCAGTCAGCGAGATTCCGTAGGCCTACGGGTTAAACTAGTTCTGATTAGCCTATTTTTCACGTAGTGTTTTCAGATTGATTCGGTACGTATATTAAAGTCAACAGGCCTACGTGTTAATTCGATGTATTTTAAGTTTCATAGTAAACATTCTTATTTACTTAAAAAGTAAAATCACGTATAACGTTCGCCCGTCATTTTCAAAAAGGTATTTTATTACCGGGAAAATATGGACAGAATTCTGCATCTCGTAAATTATTCGAATCAACTTCGAAAAACAAACCCTATGGCGACGAATACAAAAGTACGACCACGGAGTAGATCGTGAAATTATAAATACAGTGCGCCGCCGATGAGAAGAGACAACATCTGACGGATGACATGAATGATACAGACCGTGGTGGGCGCGAGGGTCCGTGGAGGCTACGACTGCGGCGTCGGCGGTGTCCGAGTAGCAGTCGCTGACGACGTGCACAGCCGGCGCACCAACGGCAGCAGCATAGGTCATTGATGACTGCCGACAGGCGGCGCCACGCTGCTGGCACGACGAGCGGCCTGCAGTGGACACGGTGGCAGACACAGCGGCGGTGGCAACCGTCACTTCGTCGTCGTCACCCTCAGCAGCCTCCGTCGACGTACCGCGACCCACCAGCCGCTGCAGGGCAATGCCGCCCGGCACCACGGTTGATAAGCCCCCCGGAGACGGACGCTTCCGTCCGAGCCTAAACGGCGACAGCGTCTCCATGGTTAGTTACTATTCGCACTTCCTCAGCGCACGTGATCAGTGACGTCATCAGACGACGCACCGGAAATACGATACGCTATACGGCAGAGAGCGACGACGAAGTCAACAGCAGAACAGCTGGTACTGGACGATCACTCACGCTCGTCGATGTATAGATGTCATAGATAGGTACCGTTCTCATGTAGAAACGCTTGTTCGAATTACACACGGAGCTGGCACAACTTTTCGCTGATGTCGCACTTGACGAAACAAACGAAGGTGTAGTTTATACGATCTGAGCGCGGTTTTGATACGACACCGCGCTGTGTCTGGAGTGGTATAAGCTCGTACTGCGTACTATTCTAGTTTACCCACTCCGACAGTGTTGCAATAATACAGAAGCACTGCGGCGCGCGGACACGTACAGAGGCAACGTTGACTGATGTAAGCTGAGGCGGAATGAAGTTGTTTCAGACCGACCAACCGACCTCGGCGTGGCTTGAAATGCAGGCGGAAATCACTCCAATACCGCCGTCGAGTTGTCGCCCTGTTTGCCGCATAGTGGTCGACGTCGGCCGGTGACCGCGAAGAATCAGCGCCCATTTTCGATCGCCGGAAACCGGTGACGCCATTTATAGGACGGAACGAAAACGACGCGATCGTCGAGCGACACAATTTACCGCGTAAGCCTACTACTGTGAATGACCTCAGGAAGAACACAGCGAGATACAAGGCCACGAAGCACGACGCGACATGACCGCCACGCTACTTGGCTTTCTACAAACCAAACAGTAACACGCATACATACGAGCAGGGTAAAAAACCGCTGCTGTTTTCCCTATTTTCTCGGAACACACCCGCCTCCGTTCTTTTACGTCGAACTACAGACTGCAGTTGATCAGGTCTTCACGTAAGAAGATCGTTCGTTTCTTGCTCGCATAAGATATATCAGACTCCACATCTTATACGTCAAAAACGCGTTAGTACGTAATCCGATTGCCAGTGAAAGCCGATTTTTTTTCTCTCGTCTGCCAGCCTACATATAGTTGACGCTGCGGTTTTTACGCCAGATATAAAGAACGAAGAAGAACTGTTGTCGGTTCGAGGAGCGCTTCTGCACACCACGTGACTAAAGAGAGCCTCGTTCTGATGTCACTATATCCGGCGAGCAGACAGCACTCGCCGGATGCGTACGATGACCATACTGCCGCTGAAGCGAGCGCGCACTGACCATGCTGCTGACCAGACAGAGGTGTGCGGAGTTCCACGATTTACGTCCGTCATCGTCATTCCGCCGTTCCGTTGTCACTTATCGGCCAATCCACAAGCAGCTCCGCAGTTTTCGCGGAATAAATTCGTTGCCTAGTTATTCGGTGACTGGTGCTAGGCCATTGCCAATATTTTAAACGTAAGTTAAATGTGCTGACTTCAAACTTGTCTTAAATTGAGTTCTGTGATGTGTTTTCTTCGGCGTGTTTTCTATAAATTTTCAGCAGAATATATTGGGATTAGCCGAGTAACACGTTATTGTTATGTAGATTTACTTGTGACGACGAAGCCACACGTTCAGAATTCTGAACGTACCACACCAAGATTTTTCCAAACTACAAAAAAGTGTGAGATCAAGACCAAAGTTGCAATTGTCGGTGACAATGCCAGCAGATCAATCTCGAGACCAAGTCGTTAATAACTCTTTCTTATCACATTACGCACAAGCTTGCAGTGTCCGGGAGCAGTGACTGATTGCCTTAACGTACGCCACCGCCGCTCAGCATGCTACCCAGTTTATTAGGCTCCTAATGTCAACGTCAATAAAATATTTATATAGCGCCAATGGTCAAAGGTCGAGACTGACGCACTAGGGTGTGAATGACCAGACATGATAAGCAGAAGTGAAAAGGTGAGATTTATGACAGGATTTAAAAGTAGCAAGACTGTCAGCTGAGCGGATATGCAGAGAAAGAAAATTCCAATTATTAGGCAAAGATACTACACAACAGCTCGAGAGGCAAAAAAGATCTAGAGTCTAGACGAGCCATTAGAGGTAAAATAACAACTTTTATGGGTATACCTGGGCCTATTTGACGCTCTCCTTCGAAGAAAATTCTCTCATCCAGCGTCACGAAATTTTGTCACAAAAAAACTACATTGTGTCTCAAAAACGGGACCCAACATTTTCGATTGTAACTTGAAGACTGATATCAGATGTTAATAATTTTCAGCCAGAATATTCCTGACACAACTGGCCATCATACGACTATTCAATGCCCCTTCTCACCTAGCATATGTTTCTACACTACCTGAAAAAACGCAACACACGAGATAGGCATTAAAATGAACAAAAATCGTTAATAAATTTTATCCCTTTAGGTATGTGGCTCCAACAGCCGTGAGGTCTGTTCGGCAATGTTTGGAGTGTCATGAACCACTGAGTTTTATCAGTCTATCAAACGCTGTTTAGGACTGTCGATAAACTCAAGGACTTGTTGAAGTTTGGAGCAGAACATTGTCGCTAAGAGGAGGCTGATTGCTGAACTCAACGACAATACCCCGGTAGGCCTATTCAACATTCGTAGACCTACGTGAAATTATTATTTAGATCTGATAATCTATTTTTTTACAACCAATAATGTTGGGGTCTCTTTTTGAGACAGTGTACATGTAGATATACTAGACAAGCTTATGGTGAATACCTCGAATCTCTATCTCACCCGGGCTTGAATCGGTACCGGGTCGTGACAGACGGACGGACAGAATGACGATAGCTAATACGCGCTTTAGCACTAGGTGCAATCGCGCGTAAAAACTGATGCAACTACGTTGTAGTCGTAGCTATGTGGTATTAGTGCCTAAACGGTTGATTCAGCGGTCGTGGTCGTGTCATAACAATCCACAAGCATTGTTGTGTATATAGCCTATCTGTGTGCTGCGGATCACGAGTCCACGCGATGGATCGACGAGACACGCATACCGCCGCTGTGTCGACACTGCACGGTGCAGCTTCATTGCCTGCCTGGCGTTATTTATCGTCGTCGTTTTCTTGGTTTCGTCGCCTCGTTCCACCGTACATAAACGTCAGACGCCATGCGGCGCTCAGCTAGCTGCCTATATATACGCACTGCACGCATATACACGTCGCAACGTTTCCGCTTAAAGCCTGCCTACATGTGCGACACAACCTCGCATAGCCTACGACAAAAACGGAGCGGAGCAATGTAAAAGTGCGCACACAGCGACAGAAATAAAATGAAAGCCGCGCGCTCCGGCGGTCATTTCGTGTCATTCTGTCGCTCTACACGAATCTCGACGTGCAGTGCATCTGTCAATCAACTCGGGTTCGGTAGCGCCATCGCATGCACGAGACGCCACCGGTCGTGCGACGGCGCTGCCAAATCCGTACGTGTACATTCGGCCTGTTTTTTGTCGAATGCGAGGTTTTGTAGGCACCCTCGTAATGTACATGCACATACGTAGCCTACTACTGTATGTGATATTTTGCACTGGAGTAGTCATGGATCCACAAGGACACAATCAATAAGAGAGTGGAATTTTTTTCGACTCTTTAAAATGTTAAAACAGCGTTGGGTGCATTTTGGCAGTGTTTTGAGGAATATTAGCTTAAAGTCGGAAAATGGATGATTGTCATCTGTGGTCTACTGGGGGAGCACGTGTCCCCTCTGACTACGCCAATGACATCTTGTCAGTCTACCTCCATAGTGCGCTGCAGCTGAAGATCGCAAAAATCAATAAAACCACTTATTTCGGAAGTTCAGGGTCTTTCAAAGTCATCGATCTTGATAGGACTAAAAAGCTCGTCACTATAGTGCTTGTTGTAACACTGGAGGTAGCATGCCTATGGTGATGTGCAACCGCTTTCACGAAAGACTGGCCAACAACGGAAAATAGCCTAACGACTTCTATGGGGGTACCGCTCTTTGATGCTCTCGTGCGTAGGTTTCCTTGAACCTAGAAAATCGAGAGTTAAACCGTCAAAATCTACGTTTAATGCTGAAAATTTCACACGCAACTTGTCCATGTCTAGGCCTATCTCATTTTATTTCGGTGCAATTTGCTCTTGAAATGTCTCGCAGCCCGAAATCGCCAAAAAATTCATAGAAACCCCTATTTTGGCGTTCAAGGTCATCCAAGGTCATTGAATTCGGCACCAATCGAGAGATAGTGTACGACTTCCTATTAGTG
>Ga0209454_1003378_pt1 | contig 11387 bp, 9 predicted proteins | sample WorMetHERISLAND1_2_FD_187400 | JGI IMG/M metagenome (GOLD analysis project Ga0209454, IMG submission 187400) | Marine gutless worms symbiont microbial communities from Max Planck institute for Marine Microbiology, Germany - Olavius geniculatus... | ecosystem: Host-associated > Annelida >...
CTGTTGGAGTTATTGCAAAAGGTAGCAGGGGTCCGGTTTTTTTGAGACACAGTGTAGAAAGCTCTTACCATGGTGCGAGTTAATTAATCCGTATAATTTTTTTCATTGGCAATGTGTTTCACCATATGTCACGGAAAACGTCTCGGCGATACCTTGAAGCTCCCGAGACTCTACAACGTCTCGTCTCGGTCTTGTCTCAAACAAAATTTTGAATGTCTCGGTCTCGTCTCAGTCTTGGAGACATGGGTCTCGGGGCTCGTTTCGATCTCATCTCAGAAGGTCTCATGCACATCCCCCACAGATACCCCAAAACCAGTAAATTTTATTGGAAATACCCATGGAAGAACTCGCTAAAACTTATCCAACATTAACCCAATTTCAGTTTCTTGTTACACTAATCAGGAATCATTTTATTTATGTTACATTTATAAAACACTTAAAAGTTCTAAGCCTACACATTTGCAAAAGTTTGGATATCCTATGCTCCGGACAGCATCTGAAAACAAAGATGAATGAACAAAAACTTTTCAGCTACGGTTCAAGTCAGGGCATTTTTCCATACAGAACAGTGATTATATGTGGCTTGACAGTGTAACAGTAGCGTATCAGACTTACAATGGATTCAGTTGGGTCAGTATCAAGTGGTTATCATTTGAATGCGTGACAGTCCGTAAACAGGCCACCATCTCAATGTAACCAACACCAAGGTCAACTCAGCCTTCCATCCCTCTGTGGTACGTAAATCGAGTACTGGCCTGTCTGGCTGGGATTAAACAGAAATGATCACCTACGCCGGGTGGCAGATAGCACTGTGTTATCCTATACAACAGGTGACAGTTCCGTGACAGGTTTTCCATAAAGTTATACACAGCCTTTAATGAAAAGTGACGCCATACTTTTGGTTTTTGTGTGCATCCTGCTGCGGTATGGGCTCAGTGAGGGTCTGTGCAAAGTTCTGACTTCTGAGCGGGTGGCTACGGTAGTAAGTGATCAAGTTGTACAAGCTGTCAAACACTTTCTGTTCTATCAGGTAGTACCAGGTCTGCCCATTCTCCTGCTTGGTACGTATACGGCAATGATTCACCGGGGAGTGTGACGAACTTTGTCGCCTGCAAGGCAAAGATCAATTTCTGCAATCAACTCCAGCAAGTTATACAACATCAACATTGTCAATGTCAACATTTACACTGTGTTCGGAAAAACACACACCCTTACGTTTTTTTATATCTTGGTGGAAAATGTTTAGATTAACACAAAATTTCCAGGGAATGTTTATTAAGAAACTAGTATTCCATCAGTGTAAAAGTTAGATATTCTTTGCTTTCAATGATGTCACGCTGACGTGTTTGTAAATTATGGGTTTTACCATTGAAAGAAGACATTTGATGAAATGCTAAAACACATAAATTGATCACTGTCACACTGTGATGACTAAACCCAAAAATATGCCAATCCATCATGCTTTTTTTCATTGTGAACTGTTTCCATGGTTTATTTTCTTGATTGAGCGCAAGAGCCTCAACTTTGTTGATGTTGGCAGACATACGCACACTGCGTCACTGCATGAATGACCACTTGCCCGCTAACAGTCGAACGGCTTGATACTGCTGCAATGTAAATTTTTTTATTTAAAAGTTTCATTTCATCAGTATTCAATTCTCTGTCTAATGTCCAGAAACATCTTGCACAAACTTGCGACTCCATAACTCTTGCTGACCCACAAACATTTATCAATGTCCGTCTTCAACAGTAAAACCCACAATTTACAAACACGAAAATATGATGTCAGCATGACATCATTGGAAGCAAAGAATATCTAACTTATATCTAACAAAGATCATTACTGTTACTTTTTTTATTTCTGTTTAGTCAGTAAATTCTTTAAAGTTATTTCGTGTTTATCCAAGTTCAGCAGAAATAACTCTGGAGATCATATGCACAACTCTCAAACAGCTAAATGGCAATCAGCAATAACAAAGCACTAAAGCATAAACATCTGTACTTAGCAGCAATAACAACAGTAGCAATGACATAATAAAAATTTCAGCCGTAAGTGCAGTACTAATTCTCATATTTTAGTTTAACTGTCTCATCAACTGCTTGTACATTGTAAGCCAAAAAACCAAAAAAAAACAAACTCTTGTCCCTATCTTTGCCAGATACTGACACAGATCACGTCTCTGATAGTTCACAGTGGATCAGCATACAGGACACGCTAGTTTTCCGGCAGTGCAATGTGGTGAGATCCTTAATAATCACCGTATGGCAAATTTCCTGCCAACTTAAAGTGAAAGAATTCTGGCATACACATGGACAAGAGTCTGGTGTTTTTTTAATACTGCAGTGTACCTACACAAATTTTCACAGTTGTGAAAGCTAAGATGCCAATCACAGCATTTCTTACAAACACGTTTCTCCCTAACATAGCTCACAAAACTAGAACATCATGCACATTACAATCAAAATGTAAAGTGTTATATAATTACCAGAACGACAGGCTGACTTCACCAACGAATGTGTCACTTTCACGCACAAGGAATGCACCATCTAGAAGTGATGGATATCCACGCATCAAATCTTCTGCCACGACCCGACCATTCGGCACCTTTCCATGGAACCATTTCTCTCCGTAGTGCAGCTCCTCGCTGTTCAAATTCTACACAAACACAAAAGAATGCAATATCAATCAATCAGAGTTGCCTTAATAGTGTGGGTAACACTGGCTATGATTTTCTGAAAAGCCAAAAAGTTACAAGTAAAAATTGTAATCCCGGGATCCCGAATCCCGGGATCCTAGCCACTTCGCCAATGCTGAATACCGAGATTGGCGGCATCCCAATCTCGGAATTTCGTGACTACAAAAATTAGTTAAAATTGTACTGCTTCACATGTTAAATGATAGAAATAAGTATTTTAGCCATCTAATAAATAAAATATTTTACGTGCAACAGAGTCCTACTCTTTGCTGTGCACTGTAATTTGTATTTTGACAGTCACTGTCACTCCCTACAGTTCGGGTATACCTTCCATAGGGGCCTATACTAGATCCTATGCATAACGTAAATCACTTGGGGATACCAAAATGACAACCAATCTGTAAGCCTAATCCCAAAATAGGATCCGAGTATCATGAGATAACAAATTTCTAAATCCTGAATTCCGGGATTGAGAATTCAATCCCAGGATTGCAATCACTCTCAGAGCTACGAAGCATCATCTGCCATATGGGATCAGACAGTGTTACTGCCACCAGACACAGACGAACATGCCTCAATACAAATTGATACTCAATTTTCCTACCCTGCAGGGTTGAAAAATGAATTGATCTTTGTGTTTGTTATATACATAGACGATTTACCTGTCCACAGACAGTCACCCATCCAGGTACTAACCACTCGATAATGATCTAATCGGGAGTCAAACCAATGACCTGTGAATCATAAGTCCAACAGTTTGATAATCTACTGCTAGGTCACTAAGCCACCTTGGCTGGGTATCTAGGATCTGAATGTTCGATAGTCCAAAGATGTATAGTGTAACACACATTTTCACTAACTCTTAACACTGACACTAACCCTGATTAAAAGCAAATGTGGAGATCGAGCCTGTAGAAGTGTACAGGCAAATTTTGGTCTGTTGATCCATCGGCCTATAAAACCTTTGTATTATTAGTGAACTGTTCCCATCACCTTAGTAGTAGATGCAAAAAAATATCAACAAATCGGTAAACAAAAGCTCTATTTTGATGAGTTCTTACTGTTCATAATTAACATACATCTTCATCGACAGCGACGTCGTCGCTAGCATCATTTGGCTCCTGCTGCTGTTCCTCTGTGTAGTAGAGATGTGTATTGGTCAACACAAAGAAATGCTGATTCCACGCCTACAATCAAAACACACATACAACCTCACAGCTGACGACCAAGCTCAATGGGATATGTGGCTCTCTGACCTCAGAGTACCATATGATCCAAAATGCCAGACTGTGGAGTTTCCTGGAAAAAAACTAAGCCAACCTGCCTCCCTCTCTCTCGTTTTCACTGCCAGTTGGGGGAGCACAAGAGGGAAAGATAGGATAGGGGCAGGGTAAGATCACTGCCCCAATCCGCTTGAGGAAGCACCAGAGACATTGTGGATCAGTTGTACCTTTGCCTCCCAGCCAAGTGTCCCTCCTGGCCAGGTCATAAGCTGCGCAGTAAAACAGCATGTGCTCTAAGTTTCATCTGTGCCATTGCAGTGGAGACAGGTGTCTGTGTCCAGATTTCCGACAAGATGTAGATAAACTGCCAGGGCAGCCCAGAGAGACTGGAAATGAATGAGAGATATTTCACAATAAGGCGGTGGTGCACAAAGTTGGTGTGCACATCTATCGCACACAAGGGTTCTTACAAAGCTTGTGAAGTATCAGAAAAATGACAGTAGCATAAAATAAACGTGTCGCTTTCAGCTCTGCAGCTACAAGCACGTGCAACTGTAGCACACACAATGAATGGCCATTAGCCAGCCGCAACAGTAGGTCTGTGCAGTACACTATGAATGCAGCCAAAGTTGAACTAACACCTTATTCTGATTTCAGCCAGTACTGGAGGCTAAACCAACTCCTCTTACCATATATACTCACTTATAAGTCGAGCAATTTTGAACAAATTTTTGGCCTAAAAGGTCAGGGTTTGACAAAGTGTATTTTCTTTGCCGGTCGACGAACAATGCACACCCGTAGCAAAGCAACGCCATGGGAAAGAAGTGCCGATGCACGGAAACGTGGATGACAGTGCCATACTGTTTATCCAGACTTCCTTGGTTGATAATACGAGTGTCAGAAGGAGCCGTGGTGGCATACCCTGCCCTCCACCCCATTCCAAACTCAATGGCATGGTCTGAGGACAGACCCCAGCGACCAACTGATCGATCATGTGCTTCCTAGTGCCTGTGTGCTGTCAGTTTACCGCCGCCAGCACTGAACCCCTCCAGGCACATGCATCATAAGATTGTCAAACGCCAGCTGCCCCATGCTACATGGTGCACTCAAACAGATGGCTAATGTTGACTGCATGTAACAATCATGCTTCATTCCCATGCCCAGTAATAGACCATCTTCAGATTAACTGCTACAATATGGACAGACAGACTAACCCATATAGTTGAAATACTGGTACATAAAAGACCTAGGTGACTGACTTATATGGGGATCAACTTATACGCGAGTATAGACGGCATTTATGACAAATTATCTGTTCCACGTTACTTAAAATTATACTGCAAAATTTTACACAGGTACACTGAGTATGCGCTATATAAATTTACACTTTACTTACTTACTTACTCACTTAACCCCAGCCACACAGGCCACTTACTCAGTTTACCTACCCCAAATGGATGGAGGGCTCGGTTTTGGTTATATACCTAGACGGTTTACTTGTCCACAAACAGTAATCATCTAAGTAGTAATCACATGCCAACGACCTGACCAAGAGTCAAACGCAGGATCTCTCAATTTTAAGTTTGTCAGCCTACTGCTACAGCACAAAGCCAACACTATTAAGACTGAAAAGTGAAGCAGGGGTATCATCAAACAAAGTGTTCCAAGTTTAGAAAAGAAAATGTCAAACTTGCCTTGTCGACATCATCTTCAAGGTAGAGAATGCCAGTCTTGAGAGAGTTTGACAGATCACAGTCTGTCACATTAACTGTTGGCAAGCAAACACAAACAAAACAACAAAATATTGGACCAGTTTCAGACAGAATACCAGCATAAAAGACCACGGGTTCAATGGATAATTAAAGTTTCATTGCAAGATGTCCTGTAAGTCACATAATCATCGGCAACAGTAAGCAAGTTCTGAGTTTAACACAAGTTCTAGAGATAATGTGTGTTTTTTTCCGACACACACCAAAGAATAAAATTTATTCATACATTAATTAACAGTGCCCACTAAACTAATGAAAGAAGTACATAACCGAATATAAAATATTAAATAAATATATAAATATGAAACATAATCCTGACCGTCAACAGTCTGCAACATTGTAACAACATGCACCACAGCGGAAATCAGGAAAAGCTTTTCATTCTTTTTATATCACATAACATTTCAACAAAAACATAAAATTTTAAACTTTTGAATGAACTGACCATCATCGCTGGTCAATCTGTCACTGCCTGCATCACCATCCGGTGGCAACTTCTTGTGCTATGCCAGAGAAACACAAACACGCCATATAACAACTGTTATGTTATGACACGAATTCAGTTTCAAGTGCCGTAACATCACAAAACAACACAAGAACGCCTAACACAAATTAGGCGAAATGGCGAGGTACAAAGAATTAAACAGAATGTTTGGACGGATGAAATGAATGTTCGAGGACATAAAACTCGCAGAAAAAAAATCCAGTTTTAAGGTGTTGTCTGAAAATATCAAGCGATGGTGCCGATACAACAGTTAATGACAAACTGTTCCATGCCCGAGTTGCGAAGATGCTGAAAGCCCTATCTGTTGCTGAACATCGAGAGACAGGTTGGCAATGAGAGCATTAGTGGCTGCAAAAAGTAGACATTACTGTGAGTCTATTATGTTAAATGCAATCAAATAATCCAACTATTACTTACTGCTACAGTTGGCTTAACAGAATCACATTCACTGCAACTGACAACACGATATAATGCAAGAAATTCAATGTGAGCTGAGCGGATGTTTAGTGTAGAATGCCTGTAATCAACTAGTTTAGTCGTAATCTGCCATTGCCGGACATCGAGTGAGTTAACACACAGGGTAGTCACAGTTCTGGCGAATAAATACAAAGACTCTGCAAGGACTTTGAAGCACCATTTTCACATCTACTCCAACAATATTTTACCATGTTATGTTGGGTAGTTCTGGCATCATATAAAAATAATCTTCACATCGCATCAGTGATTCTAAAACAGAACAAAATTCAAACACTTTCAAGAACTTGCTATTGAATTCTGAAACTTTCAAGGCCTTATCTGGTTTTCGAGGACTTTCCAGGTCCTGAAAAATTGGGAAAAAATCAGAACCTTGGACTCTCAAAGACATGTGACCACCATGTCACAGTGTGAACTGACCTTGATGATGATTTTCCGCTTGAGCTGGTTGGGAGTGGGCAGCAGTCCGCTGGACGTTGGAATTGGTTCTTTGAGCAACATGTCACCGAACACGTCCATGAAGCCATATGCCATCCGTGTCTGCTGCTGCTGTGAGCAATGGTTCTCTATTGACAGGATCACCGGGTACCTTCCATACAACACACTACACTACAAAACAACCAGAATAATAACAAAGATCAAAGCAATCTTGCAAAAGGTGGAATTACTGTGGCATGTCTACCCAACACATCTGTGCAGGCATCATGCCTGCACTGGCCATTCTCCGTCGCAGGCAGCTTATCTATATGTAGACTGCACTGGATGCCACAACTCAGCCATCTGACCCTACTGAACAGTGCTGAACAAACGGCTGAACACCCCCAGTGTCTGGCACATGATCAGGCTTGACAGGAGACATGACCAGACCTCCAAGTTTCAACCGATCCACAACATTTGTGGAGTTCATTTGTGGAGTTTCTTGGTCAAGATACGGGCCTGCTCCTCTCCCTGACCAGAAACGAGAGAGACAAATAATGAGTCTACCCAACTCCTTGTTTGTATTTGGCAGTACAGGTTGGTTGCAATTGCATGCTTTGGCTGGAAGTTTGATCTTGATCACCGAATTTCTCTTCCACTGGGGGGAGGAGGGTTATGGATACAATGTGTGTATCATACAACCCCATGATTGTACCTGTCAAATGGCATCTGAATTCATCGAACAGTTTAAGAAGCATGCACAATGTGACAGACAGACAGACCATGCTATGAAGAAATGTGTGGGAAGAGGCGGAATTGCTGACCAATTCCGCCTAAAAATAAACGCAGTAGCAGCTTCAATGAGGTGCTGTTGCACAGCAGTTTCTTTTGAATTGCTGACATACTAATACTTGCTCCAACGTATTTTTGTTGATTAATTTTTAATGCATCCTGAGTGGCATTTTCCAACAATTAACAATATCAACAATAATAACATCATAAACATCTGAAATGCTCGGCAAGTTCAGTGTGTTTCAATATCAATTACAAATAAAATCAAAAACAAGAGTCAACAAATGTTCAAAGTGCCACTGCCTCTGCCTCAAAACCAAATCAATATAAAACAAACAAGTACACTGCAGTAGAAAAACACTTACTCGGACTTCACCCAAGCATGTTCTTTGATTGTCTTGAGCACATCAAGAAATCTGATCTTCGATGTTAACGTTCGTCCGTGAAAGATATGTGGAAAGCCTTCAGGCCCATCCCAGCAATCCACTAAACAGACCACAAACAAGCCGATCAAATCAACTCAGTCTGCAAAAAATGCATTCACTATAATTTCTCAAAGTACATTCAGTTTGTAAATATCTTTCAATAAACTCATAGGTTGAAACAGTAATCAATAACTTCATCCAGTTACAACCATTAAGACTTAATTCATGCTTTGGAATAGCACTGATCAATTTTGTTATGTGACAATAAATTTTCATTATATAATGCCATACTACACATAACGGTAACACACCTTATCTCGTCGACCTTCTACATCATTACAAATCTACAAGGTTCACACGCTCATCTTCCAGTCATCTACTTGACGTTCCACGCCAAAAGTTGTCTTCTGGTTCCCGTGCATTACAAGTTTCCACACCCCAAGTATATAATTCCGTTCTTCTTCATATCCATCAAGCTCACTCACCTCTTTCAAAGGTCATCTTAAGACTTATTATTTTTAGTCTGCTTATATTGCCTCCTAGTGCTCCTCTTTGATGCACCTTGATTCTCGATTCTCTTGTGAGATTTTGGCGCTATATAAATTGCTACTTATTTACTTACTTACTTATTAATGAAAATAACACGAATCTGTTACATTGAAAAAAAACTTACAATGCTCCCCAGACTCCCTAATCTGCAAGGGAGAGAAATATCCCCGCCATTCCCCACTTCATTTGACGTCTGCAGTGTCTCAATCAACTTCTTCCCCCACCATGAGTATTGGACGTCATCGTCTGAAACCAAGGGCAAATGCAGCACATGACTAAGTGTGAAACGAGAGGAATTCAACTTTGAGAAAGGGAGATGGTCATCGAATGGGAAGGCGTATGTAGCATGTCCAAGGGCGGATAAACGCCCCTGCCACACCGTGCTACAAAGCAGTGAGTAATAGCAACAGTCAATAGCTCACATTCAATGCAGCGAGCTCCGTTTCGCAGCACACGTGCATAAGCATCACACGACGAATCACTCTTGAACTGATCTCCTGTCAAATACCTACAGCACAACCAGCTCAACTAGACTAAACTAAATTTGTCAGCAGCTTACTTCTGATATCATCTCTAACAAGGTGTGCTTTAACGTGGCCTACAAGTAAATAATAACCATTATATCCACAATCATGTCACTCAGTATGAAGAGAGATAAAGTCATCAAATAAGTAGGTCCAAATATGAATGACTGAGCATGAAGCTATCGAGATGGAACCGAGAATGACGATGCAGCAGTGATGACTAATGACAGCTGACTAACTGATTGCATTTTTTGAAACCAGATGTGTAGTGGCCAAGCAATACCAGTGAAAAAATGGACAAACGTAATAAGTTGTTTTTTAGATGACTCAAACCCAAACTGCAAAAATATGGGGCATATTTTAGCATTAGAGGTCACAATGATGGATTTATATTGGCGAGTTCTTACAATTTTAGGTTTAGGTCATTTCTGTGTTTTATGTTTCATATTAGGTTTTTTCGTAAAGGTTAAACTTACTGTTTCATCAATATATGTATGTGCATTTTGCCTGGAAAGGCAGTCCCCAAAATGACCTATATTGTGTCGGGTGGGACGTTAAACCCAACACATTCAATCACTCGCAATGACGGTTGACTTAGATTTGGACTGAGAGCTGCACTGTGTGTACATGTCAGAATGTCAATGATTCATATGCTGTATGGTTACAGCATCATACATACACTACTCACCGCATCATTTCAGAAACTACGAATCTGACATCACAAATTAAGTCCCTAGAACTACTAACGATTACAAATTTTTGATAATTACAGTAGGCTCCCCTTATATGCACGTCGGTTATAAGCACACTCCGTCTATTTGCACAACGTGCGTCTAGTCCCGTCTGAGTTTATGCTATGTCAATGGCAGTCAACTTCGCTTTTAAGCACCAGCCATATATGCACGATTCAGCTATAAGCACGCGCATTTTTGGTCCTAGCGCCATGACTTACTTTGATTATAAGCAACTTGGCTGACAAAATGCACATAAGACAAGCTGTAGTCAGCCACATAACGCTCACATGGATGCCAGTGGCGACGTCTAAACCCCAGATTAATGCGGCTAGGCAGAGCTAGTGAGCACCACGCATCATGTGGGCAACACTGCATCGCCCCAGCCCAGCAGCATGCAGCATCATAGCAAACTTCAAACGACAGTCTGCGGGTCAATAGTCCTTGGTTACCTGCTGATGGAAGTGACCGAGATGACGGAAAGACGAGCAATGGAGCGGGCACGTAAACTCAGTGAAGTGACACTGCTGGAGTGCCCATTATCGGTTGCTAGGCCTACATGTTGCAAGTAGATGAGTGAGGCGACTGTTTACTGTGACGTGGATGATTGCCTGTTGTAACTGCAGGTAGTAAATGACTGCAATGCACGAAGTGCGCTGTATAGTACTATAAACTAACTACGGTTAAATGCATGCTCCGCTTAAATGTAAGTCAGCTTGCGGTCCCACGGCCGTGCATATAAGTGGAGTCAACTGTAACTAAATAAAAGCTCACAAATCACTAATTAATATGACTACATTTATAGAAAGCAATGTTTTTTTCTCCAGAAGATCAGCACATTATTAATTAGTATTACATTATACACATTTATCCAATAATTTTTTTCATGCAACTTGGCCTTTAACATGTATATAAATGGTATAATAAATATATAAATACGTGTTGTGTGACGAAGCAATCCAGTAGTGAGTCAAAGGGTGATCCATGTCTTGAGAGACGACATTACAACTTTCATCCCAGATGCTGTTGTGCTTTGAATACATGTAGTCCAGAAACTGTGCAAAGTGCATTTATAATAAGGTCAAACAATAGGCCACATATTTTCACAAAAACAATAGCAACAAAAAATTTGAGCTAATGCTCACAGATGCACGAAAGCCTATAGCAGTTCCGGCTCAGTAGTTTAGCTGAAAATTGGGGTGTTCACGCTAAGTTAATATACAAATACCAAATTCTCTATCTGGGTCGCATAACAATAGTAGCCTGGTGCCACCTTGTGAAT
>Ga0209454_1003380_pt1 | contig 11387 bp, 7 predicted proteins | sample WorMetHERISLAND1_2_FD_187400 | JGI IMG/M metagenome (GOLD analysis project Ga0209454, IMG submission 187400) | Marine gutless worms symbiont microbial communities from Max Planck institute for Marine Microbiology, Germany - Olavius geniculatus... | ecosystem: Host-associated > Annelida >...
CCGACTTTTTCCAGTTTTCTCTGATCTGTAGGAACCCTGGTTATTATACAAACTTATAATTCTGCAATTTTTGCTAAATAATTTGCATGTCAGTTTATAGTGTGCTTAATTAAGTTGTTACAATGTTTACTGGAGACAACAACTCAGTATTATGCACCAATTTGGACCATCTTTGTTTCACATGGTAGTGCACTGACATAAATTATCTGAGGTGGAAAATAAGTTCACTTTACGTAATTCAATCGTATTGGCCATTTTTGTGCCAAAAATTATCGAAGTTGGTGGAAATTTGATACAGTTATGACAAAAACAACTTGGACAGTTTTTTTATTGGGACACAGTGTACATTGCTTGGCCTAATGTGCATGGCACGTTTGCCTCATAGTGGCTATTAAATTTTGATAGGAACTTTGCAGTTTAGTTTAATGGTTTTCAGGAGTTGTCCCAAGTTAGGCCTGGCACCCCGAACATAATTTGTGGCACTTGGTGGAACATAACTTATGACACATTGTTCTCAGGTAATGAGTAGTGTGTATCAGTGCATTTTGGTAGTGGAAGTATGATTGTTAACTTTATATTGTCATATCAGATTTATGCTGTTGAATCTCCTAATGCAAATGTCTGTTGGATAACAGGGAGCCGTTACCATTACATATGCACAATTGTAATCGGCAGTTCTTACAATTTTAGGTTCGTGTCGTTTTTTGTGTTTCATAAAGGTTAAACTTTTTGTAAACGTTAAACTCCTGTTTTGTTATTATGTTTATGTGCAATTTTGCCTGGAAAGGCCACCCCTGAAATGACCTATACTGTCAGGTGGGGCGTTAAACCCTACTCACTCACTCACTCCTAATGCAAAGGTTTACCTGTCCACTTTTGTTCACATTTGCTGTATTAATTAGGGACGTTTGCTAACTTTGATAAGCATACATTGTGTCTAGATCTGCTGATGTTCTGTGGAAAAATGTTAGGGGTCTAGTCTCTTACACCAATTCAAATCAGCCTTCTATCCCTCTGTAAAATGAGTACTAGGCTGCCTGGCTATGGTAAAGGTGGGGTGTTCGGTGGCACACAACACCATCACATACGGCAGCCTTTTGGCAGGTGATGCTCTGTAGCTCTGGGACGGATTCCCACACACACCCTTTAACCACTAAAAACATGTAACTGATGGAGGTGACAATCTGAACAGTACTTGGCCTAGCAGTTAGCATGAGAAAAAGAACACGAGGCATTATTACATTGTAGTCATTTGAGAAAACTGTGCCTGTTTACTGTCGGATTTGTCTGTTTACTACAGTAACTGTTGATGTCGATGTGTTTTTACAGTGCAACGAGGGGCATTTAAAAAGTTTTGGGCCTTGACGTATTAGACATCAATTTTGCCACAGTCTGTAAATCAGCGAAACCTACATTCTTTACTGACTTACATGAGTCTGCTGCGGATATGATGTCATTGTAAATTTATGAATTCACAGAGTAATAAGTAGAAGCGTTTTGCAGCATCAGTGCAAACAGTCTCGGATCATTGGACTTTTATAGTGGACTGCAGTGCTGAATTTAGGGGAGGGCACGTGAGGCTTGCTCGAAGGCCCCTATATAACAAGTCAGCAAGGTTAGTGTTTCATTAATAATGTTTCGCCATAACCATTGAAGTTGACATAGCGTCGTAATTGACTGAAATGCTCCTTTTGCGGTCAGCACAGATTTCGGCTGTCCTATATTCACCGATGCAAATGAAAAATTCAGAGGTGTATTTTTCATGGTTATTCACATAATCAGATGCCACTGGGTCCCACTTTTATTAATCCAGCTACAGACTGAAAAATTTGCATTTAGCAGTCAGCCTGATTTTTATGCGGTTTACACTCCAAATCATTTTGGTTTGATGCTCTATGATGTCATAAATTACAATGACGTCACATCCACAGTAGACTCTTTTTTTTAAGTCAGTAAAGACCAAAGAATGTACATTTCACTGATTTATAGACTGTGGAAAAAATTTTGTATGTGTCGAGGCTCAAATCTTTTTGAACACCCCTTATATGGACAGGCTGCTTGAAGAACATTGAAATAAACACACGATGGTTATTAAAAAACAAAATGTACTGGTCACTTTTGCAGTCAAAACTGCCAAAAAGTATCATTTTTATTTCATACTCGATGGTAAACGAGTCACCTGAAAACATATCATACTCTCAACCATTTATGAGCAAGCACAGTCGATTGGCTTGTGATGTGGATGAGGTGAGCGAGTATTTTATCTGGCCTTGATTACTCAGAAAACCTTATAGTATCTGCATTATTTCACAAGATGCCTTCACTACACTGTGGGGCATAAAAAAACACACCAAAATTTTTTCGTCATAACTTGGAAGAAAAGTGGCACAATTTTAGTAAGTTTTGGTACAAACATTCCTGATACAACTGGCCATCAAATGACTGTTTAGTTTACTACCTCACTTACTGTCTGTTTCTGCACTACCTGAGGAAAGAAAACGAACAAAATATTACATTTTTAACAACTGGTGTTATTGCTTAATCAAAAAAAACATACAAAACACACATTTTGTCCATAAAAAATATCATTTTAGCTGATAGTCTATTTATCTAATTGTCCATTTTTAACTGCCTGTAAAAATGTATGAAATGTTGGCCCATGAACATGGGCTCGGCTCGGAGACGCTTTCTCCATTCGTTGATAACAGTGTCGATAACATTCTGCTCCAGACCAATCCAGACTTCACCAATTGTTTCTTAACATTCATCAATATTCCTGAATGTTAGGCCTATTTAACAAACGTGCTGCTGCACAACAGTCAAACATTGTAATTGATTGGCTGTTGGTGGCCACATATCCGGAAAGATCAATTTTTATAATTTTTTTGTTGATTTTAATGCATATTTTGTCTGTTTTGTTTTTACCAGGTAGTGCAGAAGCAGATGTTGGATGAGGTGGGAAACTAAACGACCATTTGATGGCCAGTTGTGTCATGAATACGTGTACCAAAAATTAGTAAAATTGGATAACCCTTCTTCCAAGTTATAGTAAAAAAAAATTTCGGTGTGTTTTTATGCCCCACAGTATTTGTGTCATCCTGGCCAGACTGCCAAGTTAGCTGTGTATACATTCAAGGTGTTAATACACCAAAATTTTTTGAGGGGACAATAAAAATTTTGAGTATGCTGGTTTTTAAGGATGGACAGAAACTGAAACACAGATTTTTAAGGCCCCATGAAGAAACTGCAATAATACTTAAAACAACTATTTTGAAGGAGACACAAACAAAAAGTGGATAGCTATGTTAAGTTACTAGCTTGCCTTTTGCAACATGACTTGGCGTCTTATGCCCATAACTAAATGATAAACGCATGGATCAGATTTTGATGTTCGTCATCTCTCTGATAATTACGTTCGGTTCAAAGTTGTGTCAGCTTTTCAGTCAATGGTCATACAGCAGTTATTCATATAGGTTTTTATTCTTCAGAAGATATGCCGCCAAGTACTCGATAGGATTTGGAGGTCTGCAACAACAAAAAACACACACAAAGTAGCTGCAGAAGTTAAACTTGAAACATTACTCATTTACAAAATTAATACTGTTTTTAACCAATCAGAATGCAACTACAATTTTGGACTTCTTAACAGCCTCAAACAACTGACCATGAATGTGACTGTTGAATTGGGCAGTGTTCATGGTCTTTCTGACTGACTACATAAATTAACAAAACTTAAGCCATTACTTCTTGGAGATAAATATAAATCAATAAAAAAACTTTTAATCAGTACCAGCCATAACATAAAGCAGTGCTAAACAATCAGTCACGTGGACAAGGAAGGACCAAAATCTCCAGACCCATACATATAGTTCAAGACCCTTAACAATATCAGCTGAGTGAGATATAATGAAATGCAACAATATGAGACAACCACGAAATGACCAACATCACGAAAATAGTCGCAAATAAACAGAAGTGCAAAAATCCATCAATAAGAACACAAAAACATTAAACACGATGGTAGAAAGTCGCATCCATAACAAATACAAAATAGTATGGATATTTAAACCATGAAATAACTGGTCACTTAATGGCAGGATTGAACATGGTACAGTGCAAACCACTTTGACCATAGTATGAATGTGTACAATATTAAGAGAATCTAAAATCACTAATCTAAGAAGTGAAAAGACAATAAAAAATAAACATGCCATAATATAAAGTGATGAGCAAATTAAACCACTCACCGTTCCTTGGCAAGTGCTGACATGCCTTGTAGAAGCACTGGCACGACTGTCTGATCAAGGTAGGCTCTTGTAGGCAAGGACTGAAGATCAACCTTTGGCCTCTTGCCTGCTGGTTCAATTGCTTCTCTCTCGGCAGAAACTATCTTCTACATTCACAACCAAATGTTCACAGTCACACACGATCAAGGATGGCTAGGCACAGGTAAACAGCAATAACCAGCAAATAAAGATATGTATACGTTACAATAAAATCGATAGATAACAGTTCTTACCTCATTCTATTTTCATGAAAGCACTTGAAATTATTTAGTGAGCAGGTGAATTCAAAAAATATACCTTTTACACTACATCCTGCTAACATACCAATCCCATAGCTTCCTTCATGCCATGGACTTTTCAGATTTGCAAGCTCACTGACTTTCTGTGTTGTCATACTGTCAGTGTTTAGGAGTATACAATAGCAAAAGTGATAATAATACATGTTTTCCAACAGCAAATACACTGTACTTGCCTGCACATTATCTGGAACGACATGTGCTGGAGGTTGCTCAGATTCTCTCTGAGATAATGTTCCGGAAGGATCATCAGTGTACCCAGGACTAATCACACGCCCATTCTGACCCTGATCTACAGACAAATAAGTACTCAGTACTGTTGTTACGGATTACACTGGCCAAGGTCAGTCAGTTTCAGTTCAGTTTTGGGGAAAAACTGCGGTTTTGGTTACAGTCTGTAGAGTTCGGTTTTCTGACCAGCACTAAAACCAGCGCGGACATCCAATGACAGGCATATGCATACTACTAATGGTCACTGCACAGCCAAGATGCTAGAGCTGCTCTGTTTATCGAAACCAAAAAACCAAAACCGTCAATAGAGAGCGTAAAACTGTGGTTTCAATAGGGATTGATATTGCTAAAAAACCGCGGTTTCGGAGCCGATTTCAACAACCGTAACAACACTACATCACCACAAATATTTTGCTAAAACTCAGGAAGTCCCTTAAGCTTAAACTCAAACTGACTTTAGGTTACCTGCACCAGACCAATCAAAACAGAGATAGGAAAAGTACTCTGTGCAGAGCCTCCCTTTCCTAATTTCCTCCATCTGCAAACCTGTCGTTACCCCTATTCTGACCCTAATCTGAAATCTTACTTTTTAAACCCTCAATTATTCAACAAATCAGCAACTGTCTGCACAGCCGCAAACGTTTTTGGTGTTTTCAGTATTTAGTGTCACCCGATAATGATTCATGGAACTTTCGTCTGCTATCCCTTAATTTGGAAACGATCGGACAGTGGTCCAATTTGGAAGTCTTTCGGGCAGAATGCACACAAACACATAATAATGGAACGGTAAGTTTAAACTTTACAACAAACAGAAAGTTTAACCTTTACAGAAACACAAAACACAAAAATGAGCTTAACCTAAAATTGTAAGAACTCCATTAGCCTATATGCGTGCATATGTAATTAACATAATGGTAGTTCTAACAATCTTGCCTGTTATCCTCCAGACAGTCATCAATATGATAATGCTGTCTATTGGAGGACAGGGGGTGACTGAGACTAGACTGAAAAACTCAATTTGTCTGACAAATCTTATACTCAGCAAATCTACACCTAAAATAGCTTGACGAGTTTATTAATAAGTCTATATACACTGTCAAAAGCTATACCTAAAATGCAAATAAGTCACAATTTGCACAAACCATCAGCCATCGTAATAATCCGTTGTCAAGTAACCGCAAAGAATGTTAATTAGCCAGCAACAAAACTGCGCAAACTCATAGAAGAGATGTGCGGATCTTGAAATTGGACGATGGTAAAAGGCGGTTGTGCGGATCTGCGGATATGGCAACGGGTAAAAGACGGATGTCGACGCGGAGGACATCCGCATTTTACCCATCGTACTCAGCCACGCCTTTGGACGAATAAGCGGTGTAAAACCGTGCATTAACTTGGGGCCTTTGCTCGCCGGACGTTTGGGCGCCATGCTTTGTGACTAGCACGTTATTAAAATTAGTGTACTTTGCATATCGTTCCAATTTAAAATCGTAAGTTGACAAAAAAAAGTTGACAAATCTGGCTTTACAATAGTAACTTCTTGCTGCACTCAGTAGTCATCGTTGTCGTTATCCATTGTCATTTGTCATCGCATGACGTCACTGTAGCCTGCCTACAGGTGAGCGATCTGTTCAATGAAGTCCTAATCCAAGCGACTCACCCCAGAATAGCGGATACATTTGAGATCGTCCATGCGCGTTAAAATGGGCGCATTGAAAACGCACCTTACGTCTTCGTCGTGCATTGCCGTGCGTCGTCGTCATTCGTCGTCGTCCCGCGTCGTCGTCGTATATCGTCTCTGCGCGATATACGTCGACGGCGCACTTCGTAGTGCGTTATTGCGCGTCGTCGTCGTTGTATCTTGCCGTTGTACGTTGTCATCGTCAAGTGACAAAGCAGACCATTGTTTTCTGAGTAAATGCCTAGACGAAATATATTTTATGCGCGCTAAAGTGCTACTCCTTGCTGTGCTTGGTAATTTGTATTTTGACAGTCATAGTCACTCCTTACACTGTTCTGACATACCTTTCGTACTGACATTGTGCACTTTAAATATGCACGTACTTACTTACTTACTTACTTAATTATGAAATATAAGTGCGTGAATAACCACAAATTGTGCACTAGGCCTAAATGGCCAAAAATTCATAGAAAATATACAAAAAATCTGTAGATTTCACGCGATTTCACGGACATTTCCAATTACACGGAAACTTACCAATGGCACGGATCGTCACGTCCGTATAATCGTCGAACTAGGTTGGGCAAGTCACAATATACATTCGTTACAGACGACGACAGCTAGACAGACAGACGACAACTCGTACCATAAGCTCGACGGTTAGCTAAAAACTGCAAATGCGAGCGGAAGTTTGCAGGCCCCTACTTTGTGTGATAGTAGTATTATACTGTTACTAGAGTAGACTAAGTATAAACGTTTCAGTAAAGAAATTTGTTTTTGTTCGCGTCCGCAGTCATCAAAATTGCGTCTGCGACCGCGTCCGCACAATCTGTGAAACTCAGTAATTTAGTCTACTATAATATTTGCAAAACATAATGAGAAGTTTTCAAGTTTATAAGACTTATAGCACTGTATACATGTAATATAGCCTACAAAAATGTTACGAGTATGGTAAGAAATCGATTAACATACATAGCTGTCATAAAGCTGTTTTTTAATTACTACCCACCGCCCTAGTAAATTCGACCTAAGTTTGACCTAAGTTTAAGCCAAGACCACTACGTAGGTACGTAAGTACGTAAGTATGACAATTTTGTATGCTGAGTATTTCATAAGCAGGTTGTGTTCGTCTATCTCCAGCCAATGACAGCCATATCGGTGCAATTCACTCTTAAAATGTGCGCCGCAGCCGAAAATCAAAAAAGAAACACTAAAACCCCTTTTTGTGGTCGTTTAAGATTATCGATGTTGATTCCACTAAAATGCTCGTCACCATTGCTTTTGTGATAGGCCCATGCAACATGTCTGTGCCGTTTACACACTAGACTAGCCAATAGCAGTTAAATAACCACATTTGGGGCGTACTCGTTTTTGACGCCCTCGTTTGACAAAAATTTGTGTCAGTGGGCGAAAAGATTCCTCTCAAACGAGTACCCTTTTCTTAGAAAGTCAATATTTTACAGATATTGGCTTGTCTAGCGTGAAAACGGTTGCAGATATTCACAGATTTGCTGTTAGTCGTAGCAAGCACTGCTGACGAGCTTTCAGGCGGTACCAACATCGATGACTTTTAACGACCTTGAGCTATCAAAATACGGAATTTTAATGAATGTTTCGCAATTTTAGGTCGCGACGCACATTTTAAGAGTGAACTGCACCAAAAATCTTGGAAATAGGCTGACTTGTCCAATTTTATTTTTTTATTATTACATTATAAGCTTTAATTAAACTTGTGTAATAATTATGTAAAATAGAAAAAAATAAAATGCAAAAGTAAAGTAAAATGTATAATTTTGTGTAAGTACACAAAAGCCAAAAATTGTTTTATGTTATTGGGATTTAATTTTAGACTAAAGAAACCGAGACTCGAGCATTTTGTTTATCACTAATATCAATCGCGCTGTTATAATAGATGGACTTGAGCGACTACCGAAATAGAACATGCCGTGACTCAGAAGAGCGAGTAATCGAGTATACGACCGGAATGTCAGTTGATTGATCAACATCAACATATCACTATTTATAGAACGCCCGTCTTCAGATATTATAGATTTAATTGAATTCTTGTTCAGGACCTACCAGGCTATTACATCGTAGTTGTTATAACGGTGATTCTGTAGTTTTATCTTTGCATTATTGTTGTTGGTGTTGGTTTATTTTTTATTACGCGTATAACAGGCCCTAGTCATTTAATCGTCGTCATCATCATCATCATTGTTTGTATATTTGTTTTATGTTTATTTATTTATTGATTCGTTTATTTAACATTCATTTGACATTTATCATTTTTATTTAAATTATCTGATGTACTAAAAATTTGGTGTTAATTGCTCATTTGCAAAAATGTTTTAAACCAATGTTAGGGTCTACGGCCTAACGCTATAAGGTCAACAGCACAAATATATTTTATGAAGTTAACAAAATTATATATTTTTCATTTTTAACCGGGTTTCTATTTTCAATTTGTGCCGAATTTTATAAAATGTTTTAATCGGTATATTTTGTAAAAGTTTGAGATGCGGTTACATGTGACATAGTCTTAAAACAGTACATTTTATAAGGTTTTGGCCGACCATAAAAGTCGAGTCTTTGGTACGACGTGCCGTCTGTCATCGTCTGTCGTCGTTGTCTGTGTGTAACGCATGCATTGTGGCTAAAAAGTAGATCCTAATAATAAACTTATTACGTGCATAAGTAACTACCTCGGTGTCGCCACTCTTTCCACGCAAAATTTCAGCAATACAATGTAAGGGAAACATTCTCAAAATTTACGGTTGAATAGAGGGGTAAAAAATGTGCGTTTTTAACCGATAAGTCGCCGTTTTTCAAAAACGGTAAGAGAATCAAGGTCGCTATTGACTAATAGGAAATTGCATACGCTCTTTTAAATGACAAAAAATAATCGACTTTGGACGATTATATAGTCATTACGCAATCTGATATGCCAATCGTGCAGTATTGTAGCTAAACGATACGTCATAGGGGGTGAGGGGTCTGCGATAATACTACTGGATACGGCGATGACGAGTGCCTATATTGTCAATAGTAGCCAGCGGTTTGGCCGCAATTTTAAATGCAAAGTTCTGCCTGCAGCCATCAACCATGCACTTAGGCCTACGCCGAATTACCGTATCGTATCCTAGCGTTAATTGTAGCGTTCGATATAGCAACGTTACCATTGCGTGTATGACCATATGGCACTGCAGTCACACTGGAAAATCGTTTTTTCCGCAACCGGAAATCGGACGCTGGCTTTCGGATATAGGCGGTACGGTCGGCGATTAATTATGTAAGCAAGTTTATATTAAACACGTCAAATCCATATAGCACTAATCTGTCATCGTTGTCAACATCATCTCTTTATTACGGTACAATTATGTAGGCTTACGTGAAAAATAATGGAATAGTTTAGTTGCAGTTGCTTAGACTCGGCAACAGCAGTGCTATGTACAGCGCAGTTATTATCTACGACTAAGGCCTACTACGAGCAAAGTCGCTGCAGCCGTCCGTGTGCGACGGTGCGTCACGGAAATAATAAATAACATATATAGGCCATAAGCGATGCAATAACGGCAATGATCCTTTTTTGCTACTTGCCCACAAAAAGTGGCAAAAATGATTACGAGTGGCGAGAAACGGCACACGGCACATAGAGTTCAAAGCTCTGAAAACTTTCATGCTTGCGTTAAGCTACACGAACGGCATATTGGCAGTGCATTCTGTCAGGCCCGTCAACAGCAAGGAAGGGGAAAGTTTTCCCGGTCCCCGCGACGTTTGGGAGCCCCGCCGTCGCTCAAAAATATAAAGTAAATTCGAATGCGCCATTCTCAGAAGCAAAATTCAAAACTTTTTCTGGTGAGGGGCACAGCCCTCTCTTCAGACACCACCCCATTAAGGGCCACGCGAGCGGGCACGAATGTGACAGACAGACGGACACACATACGACAGAGAGACAGACCACGCTACGGAGAAATGTGTAGGAATAGGCAAAATTGCTTGATCTGCAGAAAAAACTAAAAACTAAAACTTACACGATTTTGCTGTAGTTTTATCATAACGGCAGACGATGGAGGTAATGCGGACGTATTGTAGCACTGTAAGATACTTCTGCTTTGATAGGCATACAGCAGTGTAACAAAACTTTATGCATCACACATAAAACGTGCTATAGGCCTATAAAGATAACGTGTTTCAAAATAGGACGACATACATGTAACGCTGGTGATCACTATATATACAAGCATGCTCCGTGTGCTCTATAGTGCCCGGTATTATTAGGTATAGATCAAGGCATATAAGGCTATTTATTCAACGCTCGTTGTCGTACTGATAATCAGCACTATGTCTGCAGTGGTATAACGGGTTGATGATAACTTCGCGTGCGCAGTCAAACGTGACCAAACGAACGACAGCGTTACGACCACACGGCCGACCGTCGGTCAGCATGGAATAGGGTCTAAATGTCGGTTAAACCGCCGTCTGGAGTGCATAAATTTGTTAAACAGCCACTTATTTTATTTTAGCCTATGGTTTAAGGTGGGCACACAATAGGTCTATACGGCGTAACATGACTGGCGTTAAAAAGTAGCTAGCCTATGCTTACAGCGCTATAAGTGCAGTTTTGTAAACCTATCTCAGCAAAACTGCAAACTCAAGCGACATTCTTAGAATCTTATTATGCTATACACGGAATCGTTTACGGCACTCGGGATCTTCGCGGCGTCCATCGCTTCGCTTAGAGAATAAACCTCTTAAAACAAGAGGGTGCGGCCGTTGAGGGGCCGCCCGCTATGGGGCCGTCCTTGCAGCTGAGTACGGACAGACGGAGGGAACGGCCGTTGCCATGGCAACGAGGGCACCCGGGGCAAGGCGGCAAGGGATCCTTACGCCACCTGC
>Ga0209454_1003382_pt1 | contig 11382 bp, 5 predicted proteins | sample WorMetHERISLAND1_2_FD_187400 | JGI IMG/M metagenome (GOLD analysis project Ga0209454, IMG submission 187400) | Marine gutless worms symbiont microbial communities from Max Planck institute for Marine Microbiology, Germany - Olavius geniculatus... | ecosystem: Host-associated > Annelida >...
GTTTTTATTTGTGTTGCTGGTGTTGTCAATGTCAGTGCTGAAATAAATAAATAAATAAAGTTCAAATTTGTATTCGTTTTTCACCCCTTCGATATTCGAATCCAAGGCGTCAAATCAAGCGATGCTTGCCGTGTGTTTGCTTACCCTTCCTCTACCCTCCCTGCATACCGCCGCGGCGTTCAATTACTCTCCATCTTGCACTGCGCCCCTGGCGCATGTTGTATATACTGATGCAAGCTATCAAAGTGACAAATCTTGGTGGCCCAGACACAGAGCAGACATCAATCGACGGCAATAGAGCACGACATGGATTGACGTCCTGGCTGATTGCACTGTTGATAGACTGCTTCCCGGCGTGTGGCGTGTGTGCTGTGACCTTCATCTTGCCCCACAGTGCAGACATCCAACGCAAATTGCTTAAGCTTTTCCACAAATATATAAACGAAGTTCGAATTTAATCCGAATTTTAGCAGTCGAAATTCGAATTTGGACAAAAAATGAATGAAACATCTCTATTTTATGGTAGTCAGCAGCTACCAAAGTTTGAACTCATTTTTCTATCCCACTGATTGTAGAACTTGGAGTTGACATAATCATAAAGGCTGATCATCTAGCAAGATGGTTCTACTAGATTACAGACTCACAGTACTTACTGGGCCTGGCATAGAGCATTTTTGTTGTCAAGACTGGTACATTACAACTACATCGTCTTAGAAAAAACAGTCAAAATTGTTTTTTTTGGTCATAATTTTGTCAAATTTTCACTAAATGCGATAATTTTTGGCGTGAAGATAGTCAAAACCATGAGATTATGCAAGGTGCACCCATTTTCCACCTGACCTAATTTATGTTAATGCACTACCGTGTGAAACATAGATGTTCCAAATTGTTGCATAACACTGAACTATTTTCCAAGTAAATGCTGTAACGACTTAATTAAGCACAAAATAAATTTTAATGTAAATTATTTAGCAGAATTATAAGTTTGTATAACAACTCAGTTGCAAATCGTCAGAATTTATGTCCAAAGTGGACCCGCATACAAAGACAATGGCTTAGATGCAATGCCACTGGTTGATAGCGGAATCAACAAACGACTGATCAAACGATATTCACTTATCGATATTAGACATGTTTTAAGCTGTCAGCTATTTTGTTTTATGCTGTTTTTATCATAAAATATTTAGTGCCACAAAATTATTAAACTGCGTGGTGTTCTCTGTCAAATTGATGATGCATAGGTGAGCAATCCGATACAAATAACCGCCGTGTAATATAACAATTTGGGGGCATCTGTGTTAGGTGAGGTGGTAAATGAGTGCGCCGTACCTAATTCTATCGTCCTGGCTATCTTTGTGCAAAAAATTATTAAAGTTGGTAGAAATTTGATGAAGTTATGACAAAAAAAATTTTGACCGTTTTTTTTCTGAGACACAGTGTAGTAAGTCAAACGAGACTGATTTTGCAGTCGATTACTGTAGCTACGGGTGCACTGAAAGACGTTTAAGTTTGTTGTTGTTATAGCTTGTGAATTGAACAACATATATTAAACTGTTTTCTTACCGTCTGTTTGTTTGTATGTTGCATTGCAGTCTGAGCAGTGAATTGAGTTCTGTGGTAGTCCCAGTCTTTGCTGTTATATTAAAGCTGTCAGAATGACATGCTGTGAAGCCTGCAGAGCGACACTCAATATTTTCATTCGCAAGGTGGTACTATTATTTACCATATATCATCTTCTTCGGCATTCTAGGCCTGATGACCTTCTGCTGTTCTTTACTTGTCTCCATGGCAGCTTGAATGTAGATGTATGCCGGTGTTTTTTCCGGTGTTTATTGAACTATTTTTGAAACTGTTAACTGATGCTGTGTTAACATTGTCATTTGGTAGACAACTCCAGTAACTGACAGTTCTCTGGCTGAATAAGTCATGTCTATGCAGCTGTGGGGTGAAAGTTTCATACTTTCGGATTGTAGCCTCTTGTGATGCCACTATTTGCCATTGTCATAATGCCACTGCCGTTATCATTCACTATATATCGTGACTGAACTTGTATGCTTTAGTTGTCTGTATGCAAGACTTGGGGAATTCAGTAACTGTTGTACTCATTTTAGCTTTTCAGAGTCTTTCTTAAATGACACAGGTTATTGTCATTATTACTGTTACAAAAGCATAGATTATAGTAATAGTGCTGTCACGTGTAGAATGTTTCAGAGACACTGCACATAAATGTAGACACTATCAATATTACATTAGCAGAAGTTCATTGTACAGCTTTAAGATCATGAAAGGTCATAAGGTAATAAGGCTACAGTTTGTGAATCACGGCAGTGGCTTTCAAACTGTGTCCATGTCCAAAAATGACTGTTGGAAGAAGTGTACCTTTAAAGTAGTGTTTTACATCAGTGTTTTTATGCCTCTGCCAACGTAGTGACTGAAGGCATCATGTTTCCAGAGTGTTCTTGCGTCCGTGCATGCATGTGTGAGTCCCAAACAAACATTGTTAGCAAGATATCTTGGGTATTTGTTGACGGAATTTGGCCAAACTTTCACCACTAACGGACTTCATGGCAGTGATGAACACGTCAAATTTTGGTCAAGGCTTAAGGTCACGATGGCATTAAATATGCCCCAAAATACACTTTTTGGCATTGCTGCATTGTTAGCACGATATTTCGAGTGCTAGTTGTCACATGTTGGCAGAGGCATAACAGTCGACGAAGTCGTAACCACCATCTAGTGTCACTTGCTTTGCTTGTCATCTGACCAGTATTGAAAGGTTGTGTTGCAACTGCATCGCCTTAACTAACCAGTTTTTGTTGATGCAAAGTAATAATTGCAGTTAAGTTTGCCGAGTTGCCCTTAGTGGTTTAACTGGTTTTGTTGAACACCAAAATGCCGTTACCATTTACCTGTTACCTGTTACCTGTTAACAGTCACCTGTCTCAGTGCGAACTTGGCTAGGCATAGAGTAACTTCGTTGATGCAATCAACGGTGTTACTACTAGACTTATGGTGCCTTCTGTGTGTATTAATGGTGCAGAAATGTTCCGCATGCGGTCAGGCGCACTGCACTCGATGCCTGACTGTTGTAACACCGGACATTGCATCTGCTCGCACATCGGCCATGGTTCGTGGTCGCAGTCGCAAGGTCTGTGTCAAGTGCGCCATGCTCATCTCTGGAGATTACTCTCGTGATGACCTTGCCACCAGGTCTGCCAGCCAGTGTCTGTTAACTACTCGTTGGTGGAAACCATGCGTCATTCACTCAAAGTTCAGTTTAAAAATCGACAATAACGCAAGTTAAGAAAATTGGTAATTGCCAATGAAGACTTATCATACAGCATTTTCGTATTGTAATAAAGTTGTTCTCTTTGAGGACTGATGTGTGATGTGCGTCTCAGTGTTTCGAGCATGCTTCCAGAGTTGCAGCACCTCTTGATAACTTTTTGTCCAGTTGGACACAATTCTGACAATTGAGGCTCCGAGGGACAAAGTCATGTAGCTGGAAGCACAATAATGCATAACATAAAGACAGCTGTTATTGTTATTGTTAGGGTTAGAAGGCTGTTGGAATAGCATCTGTCAGAATAGTGACCTGGAATCGAGAACTTTGTTTAAATTGGAGGCGGCATTTTATACAGCTTGATGGATAGATGGATTAATTACTTTATTTATCTATTTGTTGATTCAGTTGATTGGTTCTGATTGCTTGATTGTCACTTTACAGGTATACTGTGCGTGAGCTGCGTACATTTCTCATCAGCTGCAAGATGACGATCGCTGGTTGTACAGAGAAAGCCGATCTAATAGAGCTTGCTATGAAAGTAAGTCATGCACCAAACCATCGACACAGTGATGACCAGGAACATGCCAGTCATGTTGCACGCCTCAAGGTTCGAACAGTTATTCAGTGTAATGATGTTCGATATGCAGTTCAACTATCTCATGCAGTATAACATTTTCTAGAGCCTGTTAGCATTGTCTCCGTTAGCAGTACTGGCATTTCTTGTAAATGGTGCTCTGTAAATAATGCTATTGTTCTGCATTTGGAGTCATCGAATTAATTAATCAATGATTTTTACACGTGAGAGCTAGCATAGCTATAGCGCGTATTAGCTACAGTGATTCTGTCCATCTGTCCGTCACGACCCGGTACCAATCCAAGACCAGGTGAGATAGAGATAGAGATAGAGATAGGCAAAGGGGCGGGAGCGTCCAATCCATCTCTCACCAGCGTCAGGGAGCAACGTCGTCTTTCTGAGCTGCAATCTGAATAATATTTGCAAAAATCGCTAATATGATCTGCTTATACATTTATTTTTACAGTTTTGTGATTGTGACTCTGACTTATAGGCCACAGCTTTGCGACAAGCTTATAGCTACATCTGCAAAACTGGTCGAGTACAAGCCGATGTTTTCAGTTTTCAAAATGTGACGAGAAAGGACATAGAAAACGCTATAACATGGTCGACAAAAATAGCCTACCATTTGTGACATGTTAGTGGTGCTCAGTGGTTGTTGTCTTATACACAGCCAAAGTTATGACCGTTTAAGGAATTGTTTAATTTTCCCCATAGGCGCCATTGTAATTTTTTTTCGAATTTTTTTAATAAATACGTTAAATATTAAATTTTAATTTTCTTACCCCCCAAAAGGCACATCCTTGCCTGATACTGCATCGTTGGAGCCATTGCATGCAAAAATCTGCTGAGGGGTCTGACTTGTTGGTGCATGGAAGAAAAAAGGTATATGGCCATAAAAATTTTTGCGTATATTTCACCTATTTGCCGAGAAGCCCCCTTGGGCAGATTTACATGAAATTTTGCGTGAGGCATCATCTAGCCGACATAATCAACCGTGTCAAATTTTGTCTCAATCGGATCAGGGGTTTTGATTCTGTGGGGGTTGAATTTTTGCCTTCCCCATAGGAAAGAGAAGTTGCCATTAACACATGGCTTGAACTACCGTTCAGTCTGTGATAAGCACTGGCGACGAGCTTCTTAGAAATGTTAACATCGATGACCTTAAATGACCTTGAACCTTAAAAATATTGGTTTTTAGTGATTTTTTGCGATTTTTTGCTGCAAAAGCATGAATTGCGACCAAATGGATAGAGATAGACCAAGATTACTAGCGAACAGGAACAGATATAGGCTCTCGCGCATCTCATGAGCATTAGCTCAGATTTCTTGTTAGGAATTAATGTCGACTAAGGAAACGAATGTACAGTCATGAATTGTGTGAATATGCAGCTAGTGTACAGCGTACCAGTATAGAGCAGTCACTGCCGAAAATTTGAACTGTGGTTATTTGATGACTGAATAGTTATACCGCAGTTTTTCAGCTGTGCTCAAATTTTGGCAAGAGCAGCTACTGCTGTAGCGCATCTTAGCCATCGCAATTCTGTCTGTTTTTCTGTCTGTCTGTCCATCTGTCTGTCTGTCACACGGGTGGATGAGATAAAATGGTGCAAACTAGGATCACCAAATCTTCATCGCTGGCTGCCTGGAAGACTCTAGTTTCAGAACATGTAAAGTTTTTTCATAAATTCGAAAGGGGTCACCTCCAGTGAGGGCACTAAATGAGAGGAGGGTGGGTAAAATTTACAATTTTTAGCCAATAAGTCGCTGTATCTCAGAAATGGTGCGAGATAGGGCTTAGGTTACTATTAATATTATTACTATTAATCACTAATAGTATACAGGCTTTCAATTGGCGCTAAGAGCAGTAACCTTTTATGACGTTGAAATAGAGGGTTTTGTGGATTATTTGGCGATTTTGGGCTACGAGACACATTTGAAGAGGGAATTGCGTGGAAATCACAAGAGATAGACCAGGTAGCCTTCATACGAAATTTTCAGCGTTGAATGCAGATTCCAACAGTCCAATTTGCGACCCCCTATGTTCAAGGAGCCTGCATACGAGTGCATCAAAGACGGGTACCCATTTAAAATGCGTGCTTTCGGTTTCTCAAACAGCCGGTAGCTAATACGCGATACCAGTTATGCCCCCTGGCGAGTGTTGATACAAAACTATAAATACGAGCCTTCATTATCATGATTATGTCGAACGTCAAATTGCTGGGATCGGTGAGCTAAGATTGGTTCACAGTGGATCTTCATACATGCACCGCTGTCGTGCGTTCCCTATGCGTTAGCTGGGCTTTCTTGTCAACTATGCTACTAAATTTCTGTGCTGCTAGTAATTTGACTCAATCAACTACGGTCTTTAGATAAGTCATCAGCAGCAAGCCTTCAGTCGTTTACTGATGGCTATTTATGCCATAATCATGAGCAACAAAATATTCGATTAAAATACCTATTAACGTGCGATTAAAATAATTAATCGTGCGATAAAAAACCAGTCATTTGACAGCTGTGTTGTATTGCGCTGCTGGTGTGTGTTGGCAGGAGAAGATGACAGAGTTACAACAGTCAGATACAGCTGACAGTAGCAATGACACTGTAATAACTGGTGAAGACAACTCAGTCTCCGCAGCAGTCTCCCAGCATGTTGATGATGCGACACCTGCAGGCGTGGTGGACAGTGGCTCAGCTAACACTGAAAACACCGCCGATGATCCTGCTGCTGCTGCTGCTGACGATTGCGATGATGCTAATTCGTCTGGTTCACGTGATATCAGCGGTACACAGTGGTCGCCAGCGGACAATAACACTGACTCACAGACTCCTGATAATGTTTCATCGACTGATGAGCCAGCAGTGGCTACTGCTGCTGACGGTGATAATGATGATAATGGTGATGATGTTTCATCCAGTTTACCGACTCCTGCCAGTGGACCTTCCTCTGCTACAGCCAGTGTTTGTATCAGCATTATTGGTGGTAGAAAGCAGTAGTGTCATCGCAGGGGGGCGGGGGGTGGACAGAGGAGTGATTGCTCACTTCCCTAATTTTCTTTAAAAATACAAATTTTCAATTTTTGAAATCTCCATTTGTAGGAAATTGAGGCGCAAGAGTGAAATTATGAGGGTCCATGATCTTCCATCAGAAATTTGTAGCAGAATCTGCCGGAAAATTGCAACTTCTTCTCCCCAGAAATTTATTTAAGCCACGGTGCCACTGAAAACAAAAGTAACAATGAAAATGTGCAATTGTGGAAACTGTATAAGTACAACAAAGTTGAAAAGTCAAAGTGCAAATGTACAGAGTAAAAATTAAATAGGTAGAAGGAAGAAGGTAAAAGTAGATAAGTGGAAAGTAGAAAAGTGAAAGTGGAAACATAGAAAGTTAAATTACAGTTCAGTTTTTTTCTTCAAATTTAAATTCCACAATTAGTTGTGATAGATTCTGGTCTTGTTTGTGGATACTTTTGGAAACTTTTAAGCACAGTGGGGTTGCTGTAAGTTGACGTTTTTAGTGGCATTAATTTTTTTAGCAAGATTAACTGTTTGCCATCAACACATTTTAGTTTGATAGTTTAGCTGTTCCTGCTGGTGCTTCACTTATTTATTACTGACCGAGTCAGAAAACCTTTTTCATCATCTGAGGTTTTTTTAGTTGATGTATCGAATGTAATACAGTATGGTACGATGTTATACAGCCATTCAGACAGTCAGCAGAGCATAGACGAGTGAAGCTATCAGAGATCAGCGATGTTGTCAGCATAGAGTCATTAACAGTGCGTCAGCTGAAGGAGCTGCTTGCTAATAACTTTGTCGACTACAAGGGATGCTGCGAAAAGCCCGAGTTAGTGCTGCGAGTTCGACAGCTATGGACTGACCACCAGCGTAACATTGACTATGGTCAGTAAAATAGTAGTTAGAGTGGTAGTGGTAGCAGTAGTAGGCCTAGTAGCGGCAGCAGCAGCAGCAGCAGCACCAGTTAGTTTCGGTTTTGTGGTTCGCACTTTTATTATGTTTTAAAATTTTGTTGCTGTGCAGCGTTTTTGTTGTTTCAGTATGAGTATTTTGAGTAGGTGTCCAATATGTGCGATGGCTGATGTAGGTGAGCCTCAGTGTTAGTGTTTACCATGATACCGTGATACTTAAGTCCCATTAAAATTGATTGATCAAAATTGATTGCCTATTGATCAACTGTACTCTGTGGGTGGTATGCAGCATGATTGATTTTTCAATTGCTTCTCGTTTTCAAATAACAAGTATCTTTAGCACTGGTTACTTTATTTTACCAATGGGGTGAGTGACTGCATAAGCAGCCACCTAGCGCCACTGCATGGGCTCAGTGCGCAAAAGCACTGGTTACGGTCCGTTATAATAATTTTGTAGCTATTAATACATAGTTGGTGGCATGGCGTAGTTGCTAATGCGTCTCGGATGAGACGAAGTTACTCTACGCCGTGCCCGGTTAGTACTTAGATGGGTGACTGTCTACAGTACGGAGCCAGTACTCAGCCTTCTACCCTCCGTAGGATGGTAAAATGAGTACCTGCGGTGGTCAAGGCCATTGCTAGGGAAGAAATGGCGAGTTATGGGCAACAGTAGGCCCTGTGACCAGGACTGCAGGTATACTGACTCAGTCGGTTAAAGGCGCTGGCTTTTAACTTGAGCCGGCCATCCGGCCGACCTGGGCTGTATGCTAGCTTAATTGGGCCCCGCCCTCGCTGGCTCAAAGTGCCGTCAAGGGGATGAGCTCCCACGCAACAGGCCTAGTTCAGCTTCACTGCCTAGTGCCTGTGCGAAATCTTCTTCTTCTTCTATTAATACATAGATGTGTGTACAGTGTGTTATAATGCTGTGTCGTTGTGCGGTGTGGTTCTGTAGCTACGGCAGGCTCGTCCAGCGACAGCAGCGGAACGTTTGAAAGCCACATCTGCAAGGTGTGTATGGACGCGGTCATCGACTGCCTGCTGCTGGAGTGTGGACACATGGTGACGTGCACGGCTTGTGGCAAACGCCTCTCAGAGTGCCCTATCTGTCGACGCTACGTCGTCCGCGTTGTGCGCGTTTTCCGTGCGTAGTATAACAACGACCAAACTAGTTTGACAAATGGCAGAATCGCTCATTTGATTCACCCGGTGGCAGCAGCAGTGTGGGTTTTGACCCCTAATCTCTCCTTTACTAGAGTCAACACAATGTGTCAAATGTTGCATCCCATAAGCTTACCTGTCAAATGGCATCCAAATCTGTCAAACGGGTTATGTAGGGTGCACATAGGGCCTCCAATACCGGTATACCAGTATACCGAATACCGGGATACCGGCCTAAATGGCACCGGTATTGATACCGGTATTGCACTATTCAATACCGTAGTTTTTGGTATCAGCAATTCTAGAAGTCATCAGTGTGATGCACTGCACAATCTGTGACCTAATGTTTAGCCGGTGACTGTATAAGCGCTGTCGCTGTACGTCGTAGGCCTACGAGTCACTGTCTGTGCATCATGTATCTCAGGCTACATTCCACACTGTCTGCTAAGGACGCGTGGGTGGGCGGTTGGGAACTTGGGATGCTGGGTGAAGTTGCAGTGTCGCCTGACTAACCGACGTTCGATGGTCCATCTGGCGAGAGGCCGCGGACAGCAAGGGTCACTAAGTGAGTATATAATCACTTTGCACCAGTCATAAGCTTACATTTGACTACCGAGGCATACTCAAAACCATCCGCAAAGCAACGTCCGTAGAAGCAGAAACTGCCAAAAAAGCATTCGCAGCTGAGGGATTTTATGCTGTAAGCTGCGCTCGTTGCTGGGAGATAAAGCTCTTTAACACATTAGGCCTATGTTTTCTTAGGTCAGTCACTAACTTTTTTCTAACACTTTTAATGTCAGATAAATCACTAAGTGACTTCATTGGTGATATATATGTCAGGAAGTATTCGTATAATAAAAGATACACTATGGAGTTATTATTTGCAACTGCTTATTGCCTGTCTTCTGCCAGTCAGATTAAAATTTTTTCATTAACAGCGTCAGTGAACGAAATGTCAGTATCAATACTGGTATGCCGGTATTGCCTTTCTCGAATACCAAATTACCGGTATTGCCAAACAACGTTGGTATTGGAGGCTTTAGTTGTGACATACCACACTGTAGGAATAAGTGGAATCACTTTTGCTGGAAGAGAGACTTTACCTAATAATACTAATAGTAAGGGCTTGAAGTGGAAAAAATAAGTGCCAGTGTGGGAACGGTCGGGAGTGTTATTGCAGGTCTAATATTATTGTGTGTTTAGTGTTTCTTTCTGGAACTGTCTTGGAACAGAATTGGCAGTGTGCTTTCCAGATGGCCGAGGAAATGCTGGTGTGTTATACTGGTCCATGCCGTCCCACTTGAAGCACTGGTGATAGTGCCGTAACAGCAAACAATTAACATGGTTAGGTGCACATGTTGTGCGGCGGGCGAACGACTGCCAGAATGTCCAGTCTGCTGATGTCTGCAGTGTAGCTTTAGGCAGAAGCATTGTGGCCGGGGTGGGGGGAAGGAAGGGAGAAGGGGCAATTGCTCACCCTCTACTAAATTTTTGGCTACGAGAGGTCTTTTTTCCAAAAAAAATAATTTGGGGCTGGAATTTCCTCAATTTTTGAGGAATTTAGAGGTAAATTGACGTTTTGAACATCCATATCTTCTGCTGGAAATTTGCAGCTGACTCTGAGAAAAAAAATCACACCTTTCTGTCTTCAGTCTTTTTAACCCACGCTGCCGATGGCTTTAGGCATGAGTAAAATGGACAGCATATCTATTTTGATAGATGTTTTTGCTTATATTTAACTGAACAATCGTGTTGTAATTAAGGCAGTAGAGAGTAAGTCCATCAGTCTTGTTGCCGCTCCTAACTTACAGAAGAAAATAGTGCACAGAAATTAAAATTGGTGTGAACATTTACCATGGCAGGTTTGCCAATTTTCAGTTTTAATGGGCAAAGATGAAGCTTACATGGCATCGTGAATCGTCGCAAAATGACATGTCACAAAAACATTGCGTGTGCAGTGGCCGTGTATAAGTTGTTTGTCAGTTGAAATTGAAAATAAGTAAGTGCCATGTGTGACAGATTAGCTATGTGGATGGCCGCATAATATGTCTGTACTTGGTGAAAAATATTTTTCTAGTTTGAAGTGCATCGTACATATTTTCTGGGCTGTTTGCGTGTTATGTCTGGTGCTGTAGATTGCTAGTAACTGTTATGTGTGTTTGTGTAAACGGAATCAGATTAATTACTTGTTTAGACAATCTTTTCTGTATATCTCCATCATTTGCACTCGTTAGTTTTGACATACTCGAAGCAGCTTATTTGTATTTACTAATTACCCTGTATCTGTTTTTCCGTGTACTTATTCTGTTCTGTCTTTCAGTGGTTTTGTTTCAACTCTGCTTGTTATTCTGTGTGGCTTGTAAGAAGTAGGTTCAGTGGCGTAGCCAGAAATTTAAATTGGGTGTCTCGTCTCCCTTCCCCTCCCTCTCTTCCCC
>Ga0209454_1003383_pt1 | contig 11381 bp, 2 predicted proteins | sample WorMetHERISLAND1_2_FD_187400 | JGI IMG/M metagenome (GOLD analysis project Ga0209454, IMG submission 187400) | Marine gutless worms symbiont microbial communities from Max Planck institute for Marine Microbiology, Germany - Olavius geniculatus... | ecosystem: Host-associated > Annelida >...
AAATAAAAAGTTTTTAACTAGTATGTTGGTTTATTTTAATGCTATGGTCTTATGACCACACAGTTGAATTGAAATTAAATAAAGTTCTCTTTATCAAAACTATAATATACACTGTGAGGCATAAAAACACACCAAATTGTTTTTACCATAACTTGAAGAAGGGTTATCCAATTTTAATAATGTTTGGTACACATATTCATGACACAACTGGCCGTTAAATGGTCTGTTTTTGCACTACCTGGGAAAAAACAGAACAGACAAAATGTGCATTAAAATCAACAAAAAAAATTTATAAGATTTTATCTTTCGGGATATGTGGCCACCAACAGCCAATAAATTACAAGGTTTGAGTGTTGTTGTAGCAGCACATCTATTAAATAGGCTTAACATTCGGGAATATCGATGAATTCAAGAAGCGATTGGTGAAGTCTGGATTGATCTGGAGCAGAACGTTATCGACACTGCTATCAAGGAATGGAGAAAGGGTATGTGAGCCGAACCCATGTTTGTGGGCCAACATTTAAAACATTTTTGTAGGCAGCTACAAAAATAGACAATTAGATAAACTATTAGCTAAAACGATAAAATTATGGACAAAATTTGTGTTTTGTGTGTTGTTTTGATTAAACAATAATACAAAAGTGGTTAAAAAGCAATATTTTGTTTTCTTTCCCCAGGTAATGCAGCAACAAACACTGGGTGAGGTGGGAAATTAAGCAGTCATTTGATGTCAGTTGCATCAGAAGTATTTGTACCAAAACTTATTAAAATTGGATCACTTTTCTTCAAGTTATGATGAAAAAAAATTTGGTGTGTTTTTTATGCCTCACAGTGTAGGTATACTGCACTTACAGCATTGGGCATTAGGCAAAAATATGAACAAATTATGGCCAACGTTTTTTTTATTCAACGTTTGTTTTTACGTTTTTTAACGTTTTTTATTTTTCTTAGAACGTTTTTTTTCACATCTATGCATTAAGCTGGTGTCCGTGATCTCGAATTCTTCGCATTGCACTCAAACAGATGTACGAAGTGAAAGCATAGTGATAACAAAAGCTTATAAACATTTTTCTATTTATATTTAAAATGCGTTTCCACGTATTTTCCATTTTGTTGCTGGCGTTTGTTTGAAGGTGGTGTGGTCGGTGCGGGAGGACAGCTTGATGAAGGTGCGTGCATTCCAGGTGCGCTACCAGGCAGTCGGCAGTCACATCATCCAGTACAGTCATATCCTCAGCTCGTCGACGTTCAGTCACTACATCACTCGACTGCACGAAAACACTGCGTATGATGTCTGCGTCAACGTCCTCACAACAGACCAGGTGTCATGTCCGCCATGTAACACGATACGATACGATATGCATGTATTTTACGTGAGCTCAACAACTGACGGGTTGGTGGCGTGGCGTAGCAGCACGGTCAGAGTGTGGCTTTTAGGCGTAACGGTAGCATATCAGACTGGTGACCGCGAGGTTGCTGGTTCGACTGTCACCCGATGTACTACCAGGTAGCGGTAACGCGTTGTGTCCGATCAACGAAGTTGTTCAACACCGTGCCGGGTTAGTACTTGGAGCGGTGATTGCCTGTGGGCAGGTAAACAATTTCGGTATAACCAAGCGCCTACGTCAACTCAGCCTTCCGACTCTCTGGGTGGCAAGTAACGCTGTGTAGTCCCATATGACAGGTGACGCTCCGTAGCTCTGAGATGGGTTTCCTATAAAGAGCTATACACCACTTTTAACTTTTAACCTTTTAGCCAGCTACCCGCGGCTGTCATTCGACGCTCTCGCTCGGGGGTAGCCGGTTAGAATTTCCTAATAAACCAGAAAAGAACAGAGTTTTCGAGTTAAAGGCCTACGTTGGTTATTCTGTGACCATATTTTGCGCTATTTTGACGCAATACTAACGCGTAACACAAAACAGAGATACCGACTGTAGCTACTGTGCTTCGCACTGTCGCACAGCAAATTAGGCTTAAGCTGACGCGTGTATAAATGTATAATATCAGAGGCCTACATTTTCTGAAAACCAGAATTAACTGTAACTGTACTTTAACTGAGAAAAAATTGAAAAAAAAATGACAACTATAAATACAGTTGAAAGTGGAAAAAAATTCACAGCTGATATTAGCATCACTTTAACGACTTCTATCAGTATTGGCAAGTTTTCACTGTTTTCTACAGATTCCTTGTCGAAAGCTCGTAACATACTTTGTAGAGAACTCACGGTGCGGTGGTACTATGACACTCATACAAGTTCGTGTTCTCCAGTTTATCGTATTTGTGACTACAAATCGTAGCGTCGTCATGATCGTGTTGGACCCATATCTCAGACTCGGTGTCCTGTTTCAGTCGCTCAGATGCCTATAGGGAACCGTGGCTTTAGATAACACCGATTGACTTGCAGCGCCGTCATGGCGCGGGCGTCTGCACGCCGTATAACTGATCTCTGACAGCTGCTGCAGAAATGATGCCGCGGGTTGGGTAGCATTTCGCCTAATCTCATTTTGCGTCGTATACTTACCCTAACCTAACCCTAACCCTAACCCTAGTTCGATTTCGGTTGGGACTCTGTAGTAGACCCAGCTGGGGGAGCGATTAGGCGAAATGCTACGACACCGATGCCGCGTCTACTTCAGAATGTTCCCTCCTCCTGCGGCTTCATTGCAACTGACGCTAGATCGATCGTTGATATCTGGGGCCGTGATGTGCTATGATGAGCTGTCCTGGATGACGTAGCTGATAGCGACGACGATGACGGCAACAGGACTATCGACAGTCGACGACTTGACTTTTTTTACAACGCTAATATTTTCAGGACTTGTACAGCCTGGTTTACTTATGTTTTGCCAGCAAAATTTTACATTAACACGACTTTACGCAAAAAAACACGCGCTTGCACCCAGCCACAACGTTTCAGTTATAATTCCTGAACGAACAGCGACATAAGCAACTTACATCTATTTTTTTGCAAAAATCTTTAGCTTATTTCTTTGTATTCTTTGAAGATATGGAAATCCATTTTGTGAAATTTGACGTAGTGCAATTACTGTGAGAGTGTGGCGTGTACACAGGGTTTGTGCGAGATACGTAATTTGTTATCGTAAATAAAGAATAAATTTGCTACAAGAGACAGAGACAAAGCAAAGCAAATACTAGCGATTCGTTTTCTGACGACAAACGCGTGTAGTAATCACGATGTAACTAATATTTTGGTCGTTGTGTTGATGCCTGCAGGGTGTGACGACCACTACAAACTGGTTGAGCGATGACCGTGCGCCGATAATGGTCAGCGACGACAGTGCCCTCTCGTGTGTCAGCGGCTCAACAGCAATCGACGCCCTGCGACTTGCCCTCGGCAGTACGCTCGGTGCGTTCATCGCGCTCGCTGTCGTCGTCGCATTCGTCCTGCTGGCCAAGTGTCAGCACCGCAGGCGAGTCAGACGTCGGCGTCGTCGCCGCCACAGCCGCCGCTACAGCAACAAGTCACAGCCACTCACCGACTCCGACAACCTGTCGTTCTTCGACTACTGCGACGACGACTACGGCAGCGTCTTCATCGAACAGAAGGACGACCTCCTAACTACCGAGTCAGCACTGACCAGCTTTCCGCTGCAGTGCAACAAGACGCGTCCGATCTTCAGCGATGACTTCAATGTCGTTGTTACTGACGACTGCCGGCATGCTGTCGGTCGGGACTGGAATGTCGGTGACACAAGCGCGCAGTTTTATGACGACACAGAAACAGCTGCGACAGAAATTGACCGACTACGTGGTGCCGAAACGGTCGACGGACCATTGGCTGCGACGGTGAGTGGTCAGACTGCTGTTGAAACCACTGTAAAATCCGCGGCGTTCGACTCAGGCGTCGCCGCTCCAACCATTTTCGTGGCGGGAGTGGCGGACAACGACGAAGACGTCGGACGAATCGTTTCACCAGAAGCACGCTGTGCAGTTAGTCACGACATGGTTGATAAATCACCATCAGTTAGACCGACGTCTGCGGGGGTCCTGAGGCCGCCGGGTAGCCAGACAGATCCTATGGGTACTGCTGCAAGTAACGTGGACGCGATGACCACGGACTGTCTGGACACGACTGGATTGCTCAGCGCGTCCGCAGTAACTGGCAGGACTCAGGGTGGACTGAAGCCGAATCACTACAGCAGTCTCTGGTAGCAACAGACAGACGGCCGGGGGCGCTGAAAATGCAAGTACGGAAAATACGAGTACGTGCCTGTAAATATTTTTGTGGAAATTACAGTAAAACTATTAAGTTTTGTCAAATGAGATTAAAACAGCTGAACAAAATATGCATTTTTATGTCTTATTGTAAAATCATAACGCAGTACAAATTGCCATGTCGATAAAAATGGTTTATATAAAGATTAGTAACTATAGGACTACCGAGTAGGCCTACCGGTAGGCTCACACAGTCAATTGTAGTGTCTGAGTTAGAAAAGTTCAGCCAGCGAATGAAATCATGAACTGGTAGAAAATTAGAAAGCAATTCTTTCACTTTGTTAAACGCCATAATGTACAAATCATAGTTTTCCGTGTCATAAGAATGAAACAGACGGGAAACATATATTGCTGGCGGGCAACAAAGTTTGTATTATAGCTGATAGAACTGACCAGTGTGGGTCAGTCCTATAAGTAGCATCAAAAAAATGTCAGAAGATCAAGCTGTGTAGGCCTATTTGATGCAAATAGGCTATGCAAGCAGTTCCTACATCGGAAGTGTTTACTTATTCACGAAAAAAACTGCTGGCCATTGCACATTTCGAAAGATTTGTACTTGTATTTTCCGTACTTGCATTTTCAGTCGCCCCAGACGGCCAGCCTTTTAGGCCTATAGGTCTACATGATTCACCCCTCGCTTGCCATCTCGCTCGTTTCGTCGGTGCAACTGTGTACTGTTGTATAGAACTAATTCGCAATTTACGTTTAAAGTGAAAGCAAAACGTTAAGCAAAAAGAAAATGCAATGTACACGTGTCATTTTCCATCATATTGGCATCTTTGCACTAATCAGTTTTACTTATAAGTAAGTAAAACTGATTAGTGCAAAGATGGGAAAATGAGATTCAAACCGGAACTGTATATTAGAGTAAAGAAATAAAAGAGACTTGAATAGTCAGTATTGTGTACAGTTAATATCATAGAATAAAAGGTTATGCAAAAAATTGTGATAGGCCTAACTAAAACTAAAAAGACACGATACCGTACCCGATATATTGCGCATTGCACGTAATTATCGCGTATTTTCACCAGTTATAGATTGTGCCTAAAATGTGAAAATTTGTAAAAAAAAGAACGGTTTATGGCACGATAGAAATCATAAATGAGATTCGTTTTGTTAACTTAGGTTGCTTAGAGTTAAGTCATTAGGTTTGCCTAAACAGCACAGCAGTCTTACAAATTCAGTCAATGTCATTGACGAGCGTAGCGACATTCATCTCATCGATTTTATTTCGTGACTCGAGAGTGCTTTAGGCGAGAAATTTTGTTTCGATTTGTTGAATACCGATTGTTGTACAGTTTACAGTGAGTCAACGTTAATGGAGTTCGGGCTTTAGTCGCCATCTGATTGTGTAGTGGTCAGCTTCATAAGCGCCATCGAACTGGGAGTGGAACATCGACATGATTCATGGATGTGTTGACTGACATCTGTGTGCAAGTTCGCCGTGAGAAAACCGTTCAATAAAAACACGACTATAGAGTAATGGTTTGGCGGATTGTACTATAAGAACAAGTGGAACAAAAACGTTTATTGACCACAGAAGTCGACAAGCTGTCATCTTCCCACAGCGCAGGGTGTCGTCAGCGGTTGTGTTGGCGAAACAGAACGTCGAGATGCAAGTCGATGTGATGGCAGTGAGTTGTTGAGCAAACAGCATACTGTAGCCTATATGGGTGATCCTTGATTTGAAAAACAAGTTGTAGCCTATGTTGCAATTTAGGCTACGCCTTAGAGCCGTAAAAAGTAGGCTACAAGTAGACTCGTGGTAAAATCACGGTAGGCCGCTGCTACTGTCAGTCTATTGATTCCCTATGCTATTAAATTCGCTAAAAGGACGTGGTTTAATAAAAAAAAAGTCATGAACAAATGTCGCTGAAATTTCATAAAGAGTTTAGTCATAGCCTAAGAAAAATTTGGTTAGTTTTCGGTTGTGATCCACAGATCCACATTTTTGGTGGATTTTTTGCTATAGAAATAGTGCGTAGACTTAGCCTAATAATGATTAATTTAGCAGCATATCTCTGCAAATTATAAACGGAATTTGATGAAACTTTACGGAAAGATGGAAAGTGGCCAGAACATTAACCATTTTAATTTTGGTGGTCATACAATTTCGGATCCGGATCCAAGGTTCATGAATCGTCTTGCAGCTTTTTTAAAATTATGCGCAGGAGTTATGTTGAGTCCGCTGTTCGCCTGTTGAGTACACCATTCTAGGCGGAGGTTTGTGCCAGCAAGTTACGGCTAAAACGTACATTTTTATAGACTTTATCTTCCAGCGCGTAACGTTAAAAAGTAACCTGCGCTAGTCACACTAGTAACAAGAAGCCCAACTGTTGCTAGGGAGGGCCGACCGTACGCGGGTATCGGAAGGCCAGCAAATGATTTTCGTTTCATGTGAAAGGGCTTATGCAACTTCCTATTAATTTAGTGCTCAATAGGAACTTTGGTTCTATTTTTTACCGTTTTCGAAATATGGCCAGTTTTCCCTTGAAAACTCTCATTTTTCTTACCCACTCCATTTAACCCCAAATTTGAAAATGCTCCATTTGCACTGCTTGCCCCAAATTTTGTACGCTGAGAGTTTCGACACAGGGCTAATTATCCGTGCAAAAAAATTTGTCCTTAGACTTGCCCGTTAGCCAGGGTACATGCGTTACGAAAAAACGGACACACAGACGACAGACGACAACTCGTACCATAGGTCAAGCCGTTAAGCTTAGCCTAACGGTCAGCCCAGAAACTAAACGAAATTGTTTCAACCTCCAAGAACTTAAGCTGAGAAAAATTACAGATTTCCTAGTTTTTAACATTATTAGTCCGCCCGTAAGCGATAGCTTGCGGAAGCGGACTTAAGTTTTGCTGTGGTTTATTTTTTTAAATGTGTTTATACACACGTCAAATTAAAACGGTAACTATGTTTTTACTTCAAAAAAGCTTTACGTAGGCCTCATATCGTAATACGTGGGGAAAATAGGTAAAAATATCGCATTACTCCATCACTGCGTTAAATATTAATAAAAGCAATAACATAGGCATACGTGGTACCAATAAAACTGTCCATTAGTTCAGACCTTATAATGACAATATAATGCCTACATGGTCTTTGTGACTGCGGCTGGATTCAGCTTTCGAGATACGACAATTAGATATGCACAACGCACACTATTATTATAAAAGTTACGCCTCAGTCTAGGTACAGCAGTAAGCCTACTTAAACAGCAGACTTATGCTTGAAAGCAGTTTAAGCAATTAGGCTAATTGGCAGTACAAACTTACAAAGTCGTCGGAGTCACCACAGCAAGTTAACTTAGGGGTTCGGTTGCTCAGCTCGACAACTCTCGTCGCATAGCTGTCGCAGATGTTCACATGGTACTAATGTGAAACCCTCGCGTGGTTCCACGAGACATACTTGGCAGCAGTCGTCTGTGGTTGCTGACTCCGACGCCGATGACGTCGCTGCTGACTCGCTGTTAACACACAGGTGGCGCCTGATTGCCGTATCCTTGCTTCTGTTGCTGCTGTTGTCTGCAGAAGGCTGCAAGGCTTCCATGTGAGGGCTGACGCAATGGCATCGCAGTCATCACAGTGACCAGAAACAGCAAACGACTGTTAAGCAACTTAGGCGCAGCTGTCGAGTCTCAAGTGTCAAGACTTGATACGTTCACCGTTCATCACGTTTAGATTTTTCTTCCATCTGCTGCCGTTTGATCAAAAATCTCCACTTTTTTGACGTTCCTGTATTGTCCAGTATCGCGTTGTTAGCGTTTTTTTGGCACAACAATACCAACATGACGGACGGACCAGACAGAGACTTGCCGACTGTAGCTATAACAGCGCTTATAAAAATAGACAATCCTGAAATATAACTAGGCCTGCATTCTGTCGAATAACTAAACCAAGTTTTTATGCTAATATAAAAGCTTTTATGGTAACATATATGTAATTTCTGATAACTGATCCTAAACAAGGAGATTTCGCGTATTCCCGAAATCGATATAATTTAACGCAGTCACAAATTCAAACAGTAGAGGGTAGTAAGTTGCAATTTTGCAACAGACAACTGTAAATTTTAGACAGACAATATAATGTATACTCCAGGTTCAAAATTTTGCTCCCAAATTTCCAGTGATGTGTTCTCGAGGACTTGTCAATCGATCGCTTTTGTATCACGCAGTAGGCCTAGATGTAAACAATTGTTAAAACTGAAACGAAGGCAATTTGCGTCTTTTCAGCAGTCAAAGAAATGTGATCATGATGAAACACAAGATAAAATATTTTTTTGAATACTTCCAATGACCATTTCCACACGCCGACATGTCTTTCAAAATTCAGTTTAGCCTATATGGAAGACATCGATCGCGTTCTGTGCGCAAAGAACCTATAAACTTTTAGTCAGTCTCACGTCGAACCTTGTTTCGGCCTATAATGGTTGTCGTAAACAGTTACTGGAAACAAGTATCACAGTGCTTCCAGTAAAAAAAAACTATTAAAACGTCTATTCTGTCTGATCTCAACGTTCACTTCTTCGACGATTTACGATTAAGCTTCTTTTTAACACGGTGACCCGAACTATTAATTAACAGCTGTATCGCTGTCTTGCATTTGATCATCGTAATTGTCACATCACTGCAGCGATATTAACAAACTTAAGGCCAGACCTATAACTGATAAACACAAAATTCTAGAAACCACCATCAAAGAAGGCCACATTACGCATTGCATCATGGTACTGTAGGTCTACAACGTCGTGTTAGCCATCATCCACTGATGTCGTGACAAATTTTGGAAAGTGTAGGTGCAAAATTCGTTAAACGCTATAGTTACTATCGAGTGTTTTAAGATACAGTTTACGTGCTTATATGATCAGAACAAACTTATTTTGTCCTTTGTTTGTCCGTCTGCGTTTTCTTCTGCATTTCAGTGGACCCGAGGTCAGTAAAGCGAGTCAAGTAGACAGATAATTTATGACCTTCTGTAGCAAGCAAGCAGTAGCTGTCAATTGACTATGCTCAACAGGCCGTAGGTCCGTCATCGCGTGTTCATTACTACATTCCACGTCCATCAGATACATGTATGTGACTGGTGCTGCCGGGCTGTTCGACGGCCATGTCAGTCGCCACTATCATCGCTGCTATAAGAGCTTGCTTTCGTACCCACTCGCCAGTCATTCGTCCGCACATGCTGCGCATTGATGCTCATGCGATGATGAGCTGACTGATGACCGCACTGATGACCGCTGCTGCTGATGCTGCTGCTGCGCTGGTGGGCTAAACGTACCTATGTTGTCATTATAGTATGCAAAGCAACCACACAGATTAAGTTGTATATAATTTCTGCGATACGTTTATTTATCATCAAGTGATCTTGAATGCCCCCCATTAAATGAATCTTTTAAAAAATTTTTCACCTGACTTTTTTACTTTATTCGAGCAGGATGACTGAGCACATATTCAATACATGTATATCAACCGAAATAGGTATTAGCAAGAATTCTCATTCTAAAGCCTTTCCTGTGACAGTTGTCTGTCGTGCGATGATAATGCATCGATCTTTTAACGTCCGAATTTTATCTCTTATTTTCACGCATGTTAGGCCTAGTGACTCTTGTTCAGTAGCATGCTACTGTAAGCTAATTGGCGTGCTCGTTTGAAATGTAATGAAACCGACAATAACACTGTTCGACAGATCAGTATGGCATTAGGCCTACACATGTTAATGTTCTAGGAGTGTAATCTACACTGTGTCCGGAAAAAAAGTGACTCCCTAGACATCGTACAATAAACATGTCAAATCTGGACAAATTTGAATAACGTTTTGTACACGTAATCCCCAATAAATTGCTGAAAAGATCACTAAATTTCGTTAAAAAATATTGTTTCTTAGCAAAGTTATCAATTGTTAAATATCGATAGCAAAATATCTTTGCTAACAATATGGCATTACATAAGTAAATTTTTCTGTTACTGTACATTTGCGTATTTTCAAAAATACAGCATCTGATTCCAGCAAAATTTTGCGCCAATAATGTGTCGTTTATTGGCTATCACAGTACTAAATTTCAATCAAATCCGTCAATGCAGACGACAGTTACAGCGGTTTTTGTGAAGTTACCCCAAAACACTTTAGTTTCCGGTGTTTGCGGATGACGTCAAACACAAAGACCTGAAACTGAAGTGTTCTGGAGGTGGCCTGACAAAAGCTACTGTGACTGTCGTTTGCGTTGGCAGATTTAACTGAAATTTTGTACTTTAAGTGCCAATAACTGACGCATTATTGGTGTAGAATTTTGCTAAAATCAGTTGTTGTTTATTGTAGTTACGCAAATGTACACTAAAAGAAAGATTTACTTATGTAACGCCATATTGGTAACAGACATTTTGCTATCGATATTTAACAATTGATAACTCCGCTAAAAATAATATTTTCAACAAAGTTTGGTAGATGCTTCAAAAATTTATTGGTAATTAAATGCTCGAAATTTGGTTTAGATTTGACATTTCTGTTGTATGATGTCTAAGGGGTTACTTTTTTCCGGACATAGTGTACTAGTGCTTTCAAGTAGAGCTGGCATAGCCAAGTATGAACTAATCGTAGAACATCGCGAATTGATCCATTTTAAAGGCTCGTTATTTTTCAAAGTGATCCGTTAAAATATCCTTATGAACATGATACAAAATATCAAGAAGAATGTTGTTTGATAATCTGCTTAGTCGTTTCTCGTTTGGTCACAGATTACGCGCGTGCACACGTAACAGACAGTAGCATAGTGAAATTGACAACTTGTACTACATTTGCATAGCAACGAACAATAAAAAAAAACTACATATAACAAACAAAGCAAACGCGTAAATAATTTCCATGACGAAACGGTTAATAAATAATGAAACTAAAGCATATATACACAAGTTTCTATGAACGCAATCCGACGAATTTGATCATCATTTCGACGAGTTTAGTGTGATAAACGATTGCGTACACACACTGACGCCGGACTATGGACAATTACGCAGTAAAACAACAGAAAAGCGGCGACGACGGCGCCGGCTGGGCACCCGCTCACCAGGGACCCAGGGACTGGATGTGGATTGGAGAGTGGCAGCCAGTCCCAGACGGCGCATCTCCAATGACCTACGCGTATTT
>Ga0209454_1003384_pt1 | contig 11381 bp, 5 predicted proteins | sample WorMetHERISLAND1_2_FD_187400 | JGI IMG/M metagenome (GOLD analysis project Ga0209454, IMG submission 187400) | Marine gutless worms symbiont microbial communities from Max Planck institute for Marine Microbiology, Germany - Olavius geniculatus... | ecosystem: Host-associated > Annelida >...
GTTATGTTCCCTGCACCATGTACATTTCGAATTTTTCCTATTTTAGCAATCGGAATGGCGCCATTTAGAAAATTATTTATCAAATAACCCTCATGCAATGTGTCACAAAATCAAAGTCAACTAACCGTCTCTCTCATTGTAAAGTGTCTCAGTTTCTTCCTCATTGGGCATGGGTGAAAAAGCAGCAATCCAGCGGGTCATCTCACTGCTGCTCAACAACAAATAAAAGCATGTGACACTACTTCCGGTAAACAGAACTGCACCAAAACTGGCTTTTTTGCTATTCAGCAGCAAAAGAATATTTAGCCCTTTCTCTTCAAATACACTGTGTCTCAAAAAGCCACTTTTATTTTTTGAATAGCTCTGTGAAAATTGGGAAATTTTAACACCTTTTGGCACACAAATTAAAAAAAAACTTGACGTAAGTGACTATAGTTTTGCCCACCTCACCTCAGTACTGTCGCTACACTACCTTGTGAAATGGTGACGTCGTAGTTTGATTGTTTGCAACAATGAATTCATACATGTGTCGAGTCATAAATGATTAAATGACTGCTTCTTGAGACACGGTGTACAACAGAGTTGACGAACGGAACTGAATGACTCTAAGTCTGGCTATCACTCCTCCTCCTTACTCTTATCTATATAAGAGTAAGTAAGTAAGCAAGTAAGTAAACCGTTTACCTGACACACGTTAGACCTATACGTACGTGCTTACAACAATATATAACATAAAGTCCTTCCTGACACATAAGGCCCATAATGCGTTGCTGATGTGCATTTCCTTAGACAGACAGTGGCCTGTTTATATCCCAGCTTTCGCTGGTACTCATTGCACCTACCCACAAAGGGATGGCCAGGCTGAGTTGACTGAGTGGCTAGTTACATACTAAGATGGTTTTCCATCCAAGTTCTAACTAGGCCTGGTGTTGACTGACTTCGTTGATGTGACCAATGAGAACACATTATAGAAACATCGAAAAAAAATGCAAAAAAATAAAACCACTAACTAGAGCTCGCTAGAATAGCAATACACAAAACAAACTGGAATATCACGGAGCAGTCTGCTATGATTAGTAGTAGCAATGTAACAAGAAATCTGAGCTAATGCTCACAAGACGTGCAAAAGCCTATAGCAGTTCCGGTTGAGTAGTTTAGCTGAAATTTGGAATGTTCACGCTAAGTTAATATACAAATACCAAATTCTCTATCTGGATCGCATAACGTTAGTAACGTGGCGCCACCTTGTGAATGATACAGACTTCTGTTGCAGCCCGAAATCACAAAAAAAAATCCACAGAACCCCCTATTTTGGCGTTCATGGTCATTCAAGGTCATTGAACTCAGCACCAATCGAGAGCCAGTGTATGACTTCCTATTAGTGATTAATAATAATCTAGGCCCTATCTCGCACCGTTGTTGAAATATAGCAACTTATTGGCCAAAAATCGCAAAGTTTGTCCACCCCCTCTCATTTAGCACCCTCGTTCGAGGTGACTCCCTTCGAATTTATGGAAAAGCTTTAAGGTTCCTGAAACTAGAGTCTTCCAGGCAGCCGACAGTGAAGATTTGGTGATTCTATCTTGCAACGTTTTTGACTCATCCACCCGTGTGACAGACAGACAAACGGACGGACAGAATTGCGATGGCTAAGATGCGTTGAAAACAGTAGCTGCTTTCGCACGTAAAAATGACCAGCGAACCTCTGCTTGCAGGCAAATATGTACTCAATGGTCTCTGTCTCCTTCCAGATGGTGACAAGAAACATGTTGCTGCAGTCAGACGGCGTCCCGCGTGGAAAACGCTTCTCGATGTCCGACTGGCAAAGCTCAACGGCATTCACACGACTCAGCGGAGACTGAAGCATCACCTCATACTGCTCTCTGTCACACATCAGCAGCGTACAGTTACAAAATTTAGTTTTCAGCAAATTTATGTAGCAATATCACGACAAAATCAGTTAATATGCCATTGTTTACATCAGTTATGACTAACAACCATGGAAGCAGACGATCGGCGTGCAGCAGTGTGTGCCACCAGGCCCAGTGACAACGCATCTCGATTGGTTCACAGTTACAAATTCGTAAGTCAGACTTTGAAAATTAACATACAAAATTCCAACAAACCAACTTACGAGAATGTAACATGTTGATTTTGGAAAAAGACACGAAGATTTTACATTAAAAATTCTATGAAAATTCGTACAAAACTTTCAAAATTAGGGTGCATGATTCGTTCACGACACCTGGTGCCACATATATGCATTTTAAATGATCGACTGATTGGAGCGTACTTTTTCCTCTTGGTGATGAGAAGTAAGTCGGTGAACACGTAGAGATAGAGCTGTTTAGTCTCAGTAACCGTCGGCGACCAGAGCAACTTCGAGTGCCGAGGTTCCACATGCGTCAGAGTTCCGTTCTTTATGACGTAGCGATTACCAGTCACCAATGGCACTGTCTTTAACACAAACATTGGCACAACATGCTGTATACTACACTGTGTTCAGAAAAAAACACACCCTTACATTTTCTTTCATATTTCCATAAAAAATGTTTAGATTTCCACAAAATTTTCGGAGGAATGTTCAGGAGGGAACTAGTATTCTATCAGTGTGAAAGTTAGATATTCTTTGCTTTCATGCTGACAACATATTTTCGTGTTTTTAAATTATAAGTTTAACCTTTGAAAAATGAAGACAGACATTGATAAATGTTTGTGAGTCAGCAAGAGTTATGGAGCTGCAAGTTTGTGCAAGATGTTTCTGGACAATAGACAGAAAATTGAATATTGATGGAATAAAACTTTTAAATAAAAAATTGACATGTCCTGCAGTATCAAGCCATTCGACTGATAGCGGGCAAGTGGTCATCCACGCAGTGACGCAGCGTGAACGCCTGCCAACATCAACAATGCTGAATATCTCGCACGCAGCCAAGAAGATAAACCACGAAAACAGTTCACAATGGAAAATTGTGTGACGAATTAGCATATTTTTGGGTTCAGTCATCACAATGATCAATTTGTGTGTTTTAACTTATTATCAAATGTCTCCCTTCAACAGTAAAACCCATAATTTATAAACACAACAATACAACGTCAGCATGACGTCACCGGGGGCAAAAATATTTAAATTGTATATTGATGGAATACTAGTTTTCTGTTGAACATTCCCTGAAAATTTTGTGAAAATCTAAACATTTTCATGGAGATATAGATCAAAACGTAAAGGTGTTTTCTGAACATAGTGTAGAATGAGTCCACCAGTACATTGAACCAGAGGCAGATTTAGGCAAGTTCAGCACGTTCGGCCGAACAGTGGCCACACAAAAAGGGGGCCCACAAACCAGACAAGAAAAGCCCTACTAACGCAAACGGGAATGTGCAACAGCCACGGTGCATGTTTGAAAGCCCAGTAAAACAGTCTTATTTTACTAGTGGGGCCAGGTCTGTGTAAGAATTTTTATAACACTGTTACAACGATGCGAGTTTCTTACCTTGACTTTCTTAAAGACAAGATTTTTGCTGATTTCGTTCAGCAGTTCTCGATTCTCCAAGTCACGGGCACTCTCATTGCATTTCTTTGTTATCTGCACGAAAAAGCAAAACACATATAAAAAAAAAGTTAGCGAACCAAGGCAAACCCATAAGAACACTTCAGAGCTATGAAGCATCACCTGCCATATGGGATCAAGCCATTTGACAGCCACACAGGTGAACGTGCCTCACCTTAACCCAGCAGGCAGACTTGTACTCAATTCAGCCTCTGTGGAGGGATGGAAGGCTGATTTGGCCTTGACGGTTAATTATATACTGAGATGGTTTACCTGTCTGCGGAAGTCACCCATCGATTGTAAACTGCAGTAAACAACAATGGCAAGTGCTTATTTCAAGTAAGACATGTGATCATGATTTGTACTTGCATACAGTTAGTTTAACAGTCAGCACTTTATTAGTTTTGACGACACCGTCTGTGTGGTGCATCATCATCATAACTTCTGCTTCAGTTCGCAAAAGATTTGAGCAACCAGTAGTTAAATTCTGCAGTCTTCAAGCTTGTGACTGACTACAAAAATTAATCCAAATTAATCGATTAATTTCGATTAATTTCCGAGATCAGCTGACTAAAAAAATTTTAATCGGTTGCAGCCCTACTAGAATGCAATGACAAATGGCTAACAGAATTACAAAACAGCAGAAGTGGAATACGCACTGAGTGGAGAGTTTCCAGACATCGGTTGACAGCAGCATAGTCGTGGGGTGACTGTTTTTCCGGCTGGGCATCGAGCTGATGTAGGATAGCATCGACGAGCAGTGGCAGGCGGGTGATGTGCTGCATCGGTAGAATCAAGAATGACTGCACCGTCAGACTCTGAGCCGCAGGGTCATGTTCCAGGGCCGACAGAGCCGTCACAAACTCCGACTGCTTTCTGCGTTTTACAAATAAATAACATAAATTGCGCACAAATAAATACAAATATTTTGAGCCTCAGGGTCATGTTCCAGGGCTGACAGAGAAGTCACAACACTGTTTTCTGTGATTAACTAAACAATTAATAAAATAAATTACATACAAATAAATACAAATATTTTGAGATTCAGCGTCGTGCTATAGTGCCAACAGAGCCATCACAAACACCAACTGCTTCCTGTAATTGAGAAATAAATGAAATAAATTCCACACAAATGAATAGAAATATTTTGAGCTTTAGGGTTGTGCTCCAGTGTGGACAGGGCCATCACAAACTCCGCCTGCTTTCTGTAATACGCTAACCGCTAGTAGATAAATAAAACAATTTCTATGTAAATGAATACACCCATCTATAAAGTGCCATAAGATCTTGGCATTATAGGGTAAGCCCTCCAGCTAACCAGAAGGATTATGTGTGCTGTATAACACACTTCTGCTAACCAGAATGATTATGCAGATGCTGCATAATGCAATAACAACCTGAGATGTTGCAGAGTTCTATCCTGGTAAGAGGCATTACGGCAGTAGCAGACGTACGCCTCGACGTGCTGTGTAAGACTTGTCTCAACCGTGTGACAGACAGCCACTGGGTCCAGGATCACGTCTTCTATCCACTGCCTGTTCAGAGTCTGCTGCATCCTAACTCAAAGACACATGATTGAACGTCTGTGTTTAATCATAATGTCCATCCCAACAAAGAGCATCTACAGCGTACATTGTGTTCAAAAAACTCACTCCAAAAAACACCCCAAACTTAATCCAATTTTAATTTCTTCTTAAAATGCTTAAGAAATATTTTACTATGGCTAAGTTTTTGAAACTTTAAAACCTACGAATTTAAAAATTTAATAACCTATGTTTTTTTGCAACAAAGAATCCAGATAAAACGTCACTGAGAGAAAATGACTCCGGAACTCACTTTCGAGTTGCTTCAGCGATCTTGTCAATGTTGGAAAAAAGTCGTTTGAAATCCTCCTCCGAGACGAGAGGCCGGTTCTCACGGAGTGATTTCTTGAAATGCGACTGCAAGACGTCCAGACTCTTCATGTAAGACGTCTCCGATGTTATGACCTCAAACAGGCACTAAAACATGCAAAACAAAACTAAACTTATATCGAAAACCGATATCAGACACAGTTGTACGAACATATCAGCAGCTTTCAGAAAAACCGAACAAAACACCTAGAAGATAGTCAATGAAAAATGACAAATAACCGATCAGTAATGTTAGTTCTCTTTCACTTCTTTTCTGTTAGCCACAGCAGTTCAAACTGGCAGTAAAGTCAGTTCATGAGCACGTAGCTGAGGATTCTGTGTCATACTTAGTGCTACTGTATGTGCTGCCCTCGAGCCTAGCATGCCTTGTTTACTACCCCGTGTCTCAATAAAAAATGAGCCACTTTTATTATTTGAATGACTCAGTGCAGCATTGGCCGATTTTAATAATTTTTGGCACGCAGCATCACAAAGCAACTCTACTTAAAAGAGTACACTTTAGCCCACCTCACCTTAATACTGTCGCTACACTACCTTGTGAAATGCAGAAGTCTTAGTTTGAAATCATATTGAAAAAAGCATGTGTTGGCTCAAACAATCACTGAGACCACAAAATCATTGAAAACCTGTTACACATTTAACACGACAGTGATGTTCATTTTAAAATCGTACATCGACGAACTGAAATGACGCAACAACGAGTGAGCCGCTCTGGGTTGCGCTTTATTGAATGTGCTGTTTGCAAGTTGCATCAACGTCTACCATTTGCATTAATGCTAGAGGGGACATTTTAAGCACACGCAGTAACAAAAATGATGTGATCTAACACGTAAAACTTTTTAAAAGATAATAACTATTACTCATGTTTGACGCTATTCAGTGAATCATTTCTGAGTTGAAGCATGCACTATTCAGTTTGAGTTCATTGCTGCAAACAGGCAAAATACGACTTTTAAATTTCACAAGGTAGTGTAGCAACAGTATTAACGTAAAATAGGCAAAATTAAAGTCATCTACGCCAAGTTTCTTCGTAATGTTGCTCGCCAAAAATCAAGAAAATCGGCCAATGTCTCACAGAGTTATTCAAAAAATAAAAGTGGCACGTTTTTTATTGAGACACGGTGTAGATCACTATCACTGCATGCATGTCAGCCTGCGATTAACTGCTACACACATAAATTGATATCATTCGATCACTTTAGGTATAATCGTCAATTCTACATCATCTTTCAGGAAATGACCCACCTGAACAGCAGTAGAAACAAAAACCGTGTCAATGCTATACAAAATTTAAGCAGAATATTTTGACGGTCATTGTCTCCCTATAACAAAACAGCCCAGCTGTCGCTAGGAAAAATACACTACAGCCTAGTATACAGTTCCTGTAGCAGTACTGATCTTCAAGGTCAACCAAAGTCGATGGTTTTCACCTCATCTGGAAAGGCATATGCAATTTCCTATTAGTGATCAATAGCAAACATGGCCCTATCTTGCACCATTTAGTCACAATACATCCGTTACGGTCAGACAGGTGGACGAACGGACGACAACCCATGCTATAGACAGAGAGTTACGCAGAATTATTCATTTGGGGGGCCTCAGATCCAAGTTTTGGGGTGCAAGCTCTAGAGGTAGGCAAATTGGAGGTCTGGGGCTGTTCCCCCAACGGGATCCAGAAGCAGAGCCCCTGATCTGGGGGTCAGTGGGCAAAGTCCCCCTGAAGCTGAAACAATTTTGGCTTTTGGATGTTCAATGGATGCCTCAAATTTGCTATCTTTTCTAAAATTTAAAAAATTTAAAAACCAGATGTTGTGGTTGTTTTGCAAAAAAAAAGTTGCAGTTTGTTACAGTTTACTGTAAATTAATGAAAAGTAATAAAAGCAATATGCAGAAATAACATATGTTTCACCAAATACATTTGGTTTCCACCACAACACCTCTTAGTATCTTTATCGTTAGATGGATGTCAATATTTTAATGGGGGTGTACAGCCCTCCACAGGGGAGTTGGATAATTCCCTGCCTGTAGATGCCATACAACATAGCTGCAGCGCATCAAGCAACAGAAAGAAGACAAGAAATTTGAGCTAATGCTCACGAGACAGACGAAAACCTATAGCAGTTCCTGTTCGAAAATTGCCTTAGTTTATCTCCAGCCATTTCATCCAGCGACCTCAATATGGACGACGCAGTTGACTTGGCTCAGAACCGTCCACTCTGGAGATTAATGTCTACGTTCGGTGCTACGCACTTTTAGTGGTGCTCGCCAGAAATGATGATGAATGATGATTTCATCTCAATTCACTCTTGAAGTGCACAATGCAGCCAAAATTTGCAAAGAAAACAATGAAACCTGTTATTTTTGGAGTTCAGGGTCTTTCAAAGTCATCGATGTTGATACGACTAAAAAGCTCATCACTAGGGCTTGTTGCAATGGGCAGCATATCCATGCCCATCTGCAACCGTTTTCATGGTAGACTTGCCAACAATGGTAGAATAACAATTTTTAGGAAGTACTGCTCTTTGATGCCCTCGTGTGCAGGTTTCCTTGAACCTAAAAGGTCGAGACTTGGACTGTTAAAATCTATGTTTAATGCAAAAAATTTCATATGCAGCTTGTCTTGACCTATATGTAGTAAATTCAATGCAATTCGATCTTGAAATGTGTCTTGCAGCTCATTGCCAAAAAATTCATTAAGAAACCCCTATTTTGGCGTTCAGGGTTATCCAAGGTCATTGAATTTGGTAACAATCAACAGATAGTGTAAAATTTCCTATTAGTGATTAATAGTAACCTAAGCCCTATCTTGCACCGTTATTGAGATACAGCAACTTATTGGCTAAAAATCGCAAATTTTTCCCACCCAACTTTTATTTAGTGCGGTTGTTCAGGGTGACCCCCTTCGAATTTATGGAAAAGCTTTACAGTTCCTGAAACTAAAGTCTTCCAGGCAGCCAATGGTAAAGATTTGGTGATTCTAGCTTGCACCGTTTTTGACTGATCCACCCGTATGACGGATGGACAGACAGACAGACAGACAGAAATGCGATGGCTAAGACGTGATAAAGCAGTAGCTGCTTTTGCACATAATAAAACTAAAAGTTAACCTCCTGCAGTCTCTGCTCAGCTGGCGTCATGCTGTCCAGAATGCCTCTGGATACCACCTAGCCACAACAGTCACAAACAACATGACATCAGCATTTGATGTCTGCAATGCTGGCACTATAATAAAGTTCTTCAATGAAAAACCTAAATCTCAGGACCAAGGCCACAAAACTCGAGACTGGGCCAAAACCAAAACCAACCACTCACCAATAACACAACTAAATTGACACATACGCAACAACACAACAATTGTGAACCGATTAAAATTAATCTTAACGATACTAAGCAAAAACATATCGGTTCTTGTACAACAACGACTGTTTGGTTTCTAACTGAAACTAATGACTAATTAATGGCACTAATTAATTAAAAATAAACTATATAATTTCAACTAGTTAGCAGCTTTGGTAAATAAACAAACCCTGGGGTTCTCTGACCACAGTCGCATCACTCTGGGTCCTGGACATGTTTCAACGAGCTTCGACAGCGTTTCTGACAACTTGCTGCAATCGTCTTTTGCTGGTTCGACCGACGCGATCGTCTTACGATCAATGATCTCTTGCACCCGTTTCACTGTCGTGTACAGATCCTCATAACCATCTTCACTGTGTTCACCGTCATCGTCAAACACTGACAAAATAACCACTGCATATAACAGTCACCATGCGCATGTGCTATTGCAAGAAAAAGGTGTTTCAAGGTTAAAGGTGGTGATAGAGCTCTTAATGGAAAGCCCACCTCAGAGCTACGGACTGTCACCTGCCGTATGGGATCACACAGTGTTACCTGCCACCCGGCATACTAGGTGAACACGACCCACCTTAACCCCGGCCAGATAGGCTGGTACTCAATTTACCTACTGCGGAGAGATGGAAGGCTGAGTTGACCTAAGAAAGCCACACAACGCTGCACATTTTGATGCAATAGTTCGAGAATGCACAGAAGAATCCAGGGCTACATCTCTGTTGCTAACAGCGTTGGTCTATTGTCATTCAAATTTTTCTGGTTCACTCTATACTATTTTGATTTGGTCTGGAGGCTCACTGGTTAAGACATAAGATTTATGATTGGAAGGTTGTGAGTTCCACTCCCAGCTGGTTCACGGCAAAGTACCGATAACAACCCCGAGCAAGTTGTTATGTCACCAAGCATAGCCATGGGGTAGTGATGCTCTGACGCTGGGAAGGTAAATCACAGGCCTAGTGGAAAGTAATGGCAGCCTATTGCAGAGTATATGACCACATCATCTGTGGACTAATTGCCTACAGACTCGGATCAGCTCTGGACCTTATGCTAATAAACCAGAAAGGAACTAATCCATCATCAACACTTCATCAGTTAAAAGGCAAACATACATTTCGTACAAAGCCTTTCAACCACCAACTGTCATCGCTGAGCCACCCAACAAACTGTCGTCGTTCTTTCTCTACAGTTTATCAAAATTCCAAATTACTCCCATAATTTTCTCCTTTTCCTTAATTTTAATTTTTTTCTGTTTAAAACAACATGGTAACAAACAAATAATCAGGCACAAAACAGTGTAGTTTGGATAGATTCCGCTTTTATGGCGAATGCAACAGAGCAAGCATATGTGAGCAGGTGGGAGACTTTGACCCCAGCACAGCCCAGGTGCAGAGCCCTACAGAGGCGGAGCCATGGTGGAGGAGGGTCAAAGTGAGTGAAGCCCCCTGAAGTTAAAGACTACTTTGCAATAAGAGGACAAATTCACACAAAAATTGAAACCAATATTTTGCTTTGGTCAAATATAGATGGAACGGTGTATATGGTGTTTTATTAAAAAGGCATCCTTTTTCATTCTTACATAATTCAGTCAAATAATGATCAATTTGCACAAAATTTTTACCATATGTAGCTGAAGAAATACTAATTCAAACTATTTGGACAAAATATGGCTGTTAGTTGAATATTCTTTGCTAGTCGTGACGTAATGCTGACGTCATAGTGTGCCACGAGTACAAACTGGCTTGTCGCAATCAGTGCTAACAGACGTGCTGAATAGCTGTCCTGCGTTGGTGGCAAACTTTATCTGGTTCATTGATGACAAACTGTCAAAGTTTTAACATTGTAGCTGCAAAAACACCCAAAACGATCACTTTCACATACTTGTGGGGGATAGCTCAACTTTTACACCTTCCAGCAAGATAGTGCACCAGGACACAATGCTTGCAAGATGGTTAAGTTTTTGATTTTATGCCCCCATGTTGCTTAGTGCTGACATGATTAACATTTTTCATCAGTGAACAAAATAAAGTTCACCATCGAAGCAGGGCAGCAACTGACAGAACCACTTGATACAAGCCAGTTTGTACTCACGACACATTATGATGTCAGCATTACATCATGACTAGCAAAAAATATTTAACTAACAACCACATTTTGTTTAAATATTTTGAATTAGTATTTCTTCAGCTACATCTGGTAAAAATTTCACGCAAATTGATCACCATTCGACTGAGTTTTAAAAGAAACAGAAAGGGTGCCTCTTTTATGAAACACCATGTATATTGTTCAGTTCAGTTCACTTCAGTAAAAATATTTGTATAGCGCAATTATGCAAGTGTCACATTGTGCCCCGCGTTCACAATGTTAAAACCAGCACTGCGTTTTCAGTTCACACCTGAAAGTTCTGTATGTGATGTCCTCATCGCGTAAGTGTGCTGTTAGGCTGTTCCAGACATGTGGCCCGGTGGCAGCAAAACTTCTGTCGCCAAACGTGCTGTGGATGCGTGGAACAACACACGATCAAGCAAGTGCCTCGGAATTTTTTTGTAGATGCAGAGCACTAACGACT
>Ga0209454_1003386_pt1 | contig 11380 bp, 7 predicted proteins | sample WorMetHERISLAND1_2_FD_187400 | JGI IMG/M metagenome (GOLD analysis project Ga0209454, IMG submission 187400) | Marine gutless worms symbiont microbial communities from Max Planck institute for Marine Microbiology, Germany - Olavius geniculatus... | ecosystem: Host-associated > Annelida >...
TGCTTTCACTCTTATCCTTTGGTTGTGAAATTTTAGAGTGGACCTGGCTCAAGGAAGAATTTGTAGATTGAGGTGGCAAACCGAGATGGTTATTCGGATCTTAGAATTATTTCCACAATTATTCGGATCTTAACTGCATTGCACTAACTGTCGTTATAGATAACCGAAAGTAAACACATTCCATAGATGAGGTTTGGACTTTTGAGTGTTTTCTAGTGTTGGTAACGTATTTACACTTTTTTCTCAGTTTTTCCTTTACAGTTACATAAATTTTTGACCGCAGTGTCGTTAGCGCCAGCTTTTTTTCACCCATTTCCATCGTTGCATTCTGCAAACGTATTTTGATACATGTAATGTTGTTTTCAATTCTCATTCTAAATTCATGATGCATTCCAAACAAGCAGTAGAGTCATTATCAAATAATTTGATGATTCTTAAATATATTCATTTGTCTATGGTTCGCCAGTTTTTATTTTTGTGTTGCATTTATGCTATGATGATGGCGTGTGGTGTGAAACTAGTGTGTGGGAATTTGTGTACGTATGAAATTGATTCGTAAGTTGGAAGTTTCGATTAACGTTGCTAATTTCTGTACATAATTTTCACCCATTCTGTTAATTGTTTACTAACTATACATGAAACAGACTGTCTTGTTTATGTATTACTCATGTTATTTGCACTGCCTGAAAACGTTTTACTGACATTCGTTTCGCAAAAAGCCCTTACTAAACAGCTGTCCACTGCTTTATCAGGGGAAATGTTTAGTCAATGAAAGAGTGACGTTTTGCAGCAAATTTCATTCCATTTATTGCTTTATTTTGGCGTCTATACGATTGTGTTACAAACTAAAATAGTTCCAGTTTTTAGCATAGTTGAGGTGATGCTGAATATTACTTCGCTTCTGTCTCCAACTTAGTGGTGCTTGGTATTTCAAACTCCTTGTCCTTCAGTAGACAGCAATTATTACAACTGTCATTATTGTTATTACTGTTGTCATTATTACTGTGTCGGGTGGGACGTTAAACCCTGCTCGCTCGCTCACTCATATTTGAAGGGAAATGCATCTCCGATAGAATACGACTTAAAGATGATGTGACTCGGTGAATAATTGTAAATAGACTCCTTGTCTTCCTGTAAAGTTATCGACCAATTGCTGTCCATACATACTGTACATGCCGTGTTATATTTTGCTTTCACAGTTATTGTTTATCAGCGTATGCCTTCCGACTTTGTATCATTGCATCACTTGTAGTTTATTATTAGGATTTATGCATATAAACTTGCATATAACGTTTGTTGTTAACTGATGATGTATATTGCATTCTGTAGTTGCTTGTATACGTTATGATTGAACGCGTATAGTCGTAGAGGCGCATTTTATTTCTATTTTGATAGCCATTAGGCTTTACCACATACGCTATTTTTGTAAACTTGGCTTTGTTTTGTTGATATAATGCGTTCACTTTTGTGCACTTAGTACTACATGCCTTGCGCCATTTTTAAAGAGGTAACATGATGAACGTTTATGAAGCGTATGCCTACGCTATTATGCTTGTTCCGCAATATCAGTGGAATTTCGTGGATTTATTGTCCTGTTGAATTTACATGCAGAATGTTGTGCAACACTCTGAAATAGAATGACCGAATGAGATTATTCCTGACCACGTCAATAGCTTTATAGCTGCACAGCCTATTGTATAAAATTGTGATATAAGAATGCAAAATACGAACATAACAATGGTGCGACGATACAACAAAGCACTGAAGCTAAAAGTAATGTCCGTTAGTTCCAGTGGCATAGTCAGGATTTGGATGTAGAGGGGCACTTAGGGGTGGGATGTGAGAGGGGTGCCTCCTCCGCAGCAAATTTTTGGATTTTTTTGTGCGAAAATGAAGCGTTTTGGTGCATTTTTGACACTATTTTGAGTAACTGAGTAGGCTTCCCATGAGTGTCCCCTATGGCTAAGCCAGTGTTTAGGCCTCCTTGAAGAAGCGCTTCTTATATGAGTCAGCTCGCGACCAGAAACGCTTTGCAATCTTGGAAGCTGCAGCTGATTGGGATGAGCTAATGATACCGCAGCGCACCAATCCGCGAACACTTGGACCTACGGGCCGCGTTCTGCACTCCGGAGATCAAATACCACCGCTCCAATCTGCTATACTACTATAGTAGGTCTTCGGCCCGTAGCACGCAGCTCATATGTTACTTAATCCCCATTTCCCGTTCAGTTGAGATTAGGATGGCGAGTCGATCCACTTCAAGGCACTTTCCAGATGTGTAGTGTACGGACTGGATATCTTGGGGTTAAACCGGAAAAAATACTTCACTCAATCACAATCAAATAGAATCAGCACTTTTTTAAACGCAGGACGGAAATAATTGTTTTTGGAGCGGCAAGCCCAGTGACGCCAACTATAGGCCTATTAGGCCTACTTAAACATGTGGCTTCGCTAATCAAACGACTTCCACGTACTCAGACTCAAACGTTTTCCGAAACACGTAAAAAGTAAAACACGCAACAGATAATATTGGAATACAAAGTCGAATAATTTGACAATTGTATAACGTTAGAAGTATACCTTAGGCCTATCCTATATTGCAGAGAGTTGATCGCATGCCGACTGCTACTGTTTTGTACCACTCGCTCATGCGCTACTACTTTCTCTTTCGTAGCAGTTGACCTATTCTTCACATTAGTCGGTCGAAACTTTACATTAGGCAGCAGCTGATTCTTAAAACACGTGCAGCCAGATTTCCTTTCTTGATTTGTCCTCGAAAACTTGGGACGGAAATACTTGTAACTGTCTGACAGGTATAGAGCACCTGTGTGTCTATAGGTCTACGTTTGCAGAACTTACCGAACGCCCGGCTGGCTGTTTAAAACTATCATCTCGACGTGTAGCCGTGTAGGCTTAATAACCAAAACACGGACTGGGGTGGCACCGTGCTAACGGTATTGGAAAAATAATTTCCGCAGTATTTGACAGTTTGGCAGATAGGGCAGATGGAGCAACTTCGTGTCGTGCGGTCTGGTCTGGTGTCGTTTTCCTGTACGTCGCAGAATTCGATATCCGCTACCGCCCGACCAGTTAGTCGCAAGTGCATGATGGTTTCCGTGTGAACCGATTGCGCTGCTGGCCGCTAAGTGTACTGTGTTGCCATGCACAGCGAGCGCCGGTGTCCCAGTATAGGATCGCTCCAGAAAAGTCTCCCCCTACCGACAATTTACGGGCAAAAATCCGGGAGACTTATTATGCGGCCGGCGATATTTTAATAAGGAGGGAGGCATATCAATTCCGTGATTATCTCTCTCGGGCAGATTTTTCACGGGGGATACATTCTAATGTGACACCGGCGTCATATAGCAAGCACAAGCAGCGACCTTTCAAGAGAGGGCCGCTGCTCTGCCAACGTCAACACAGCACCGCCACCGCCACTGCATGGTAGAGAGGAGGCCCAGTAAATTCTGTCGACCGCCCGCAGGTCTAACTGCAAGCTGCCACCCACCCAGCGCTCCTCCAGAGTGAGTGAGGGAGACGGTGGCCTGTCGGTACTCGGTAGGGGCGGCGGTGTCACCCTGCCGATGCCGACTGTCGTCGCCCGCATTCCTAGAATGACTTGCTCGCCGGCTTTCACGTTGAACTGCACGGTGCCGTAGCATATGCCGTGGCAAGCTCCGTCGACCACTGGAAGACCAAACTTATAGGGTGTTTACACGATCGAGCAAACATCAAGCTGGCTCAAGCAGGCTTATTGGAACCCCGCCCCTGGCTCAAATGTAGGCCTAGTCTTAGGCTCTTAGCCTACAGTTGATCACGTGTTATATAGGCCTTCCAATTACAACCCGTCCGCCCTCTTCATTAGCACGCTAATTACCATAAAACGTCTAGCTAGCTGCTCGATGTTTGCTCGATCATGTAAACACCCTAATATGCTACTGAATATGTGACACCTGGTTTATCTATTTAACGAACTAAGCCGCGAGCAAAACTGTGTATTTGCGGCAGACAGCCGTAGTCAGTAGCACGATATGATCTTCAAGTTTGATGAAACAGTAGTAGCTTATACGAAGCGAACACTTAATAGACACTTATCACTGATAAAGCAATTATTTGTCTGAAAATGACTGTAGGTTTAACTAAGCGCATTCGCTAATTCACTCACAGAACGTCACCGTTTCGCATTTCCCGTAATTTCAGCAGATATAATCTCAAACAGAATGCGGCGACTAGGCCTATATGATTCAGACGAAACGCAGATATTGTGTTGACATTTGGCGACCCGGACGCTATGTTATATCGGCCGTGAATTTTCGGTGTGATGGGCAAAGAGATAACGCGGCAAGGCACTTTCGTTCGCTGCCAATGATAACAGGCGTGGGCCGAGACGAGCGGTGGCATTGCCGACTGCCACTGCCATGAACCGCATCAATAATATTTAGCGGACCATCAGCCGACGTACGCATGACACGGAAACGCGAAAACGCTGCAGTGATGTGTGAATAAACAAGAGCGCCCCCCCTACCGCAGCAGCAAAGACCACAGCGCGATGTGTCTGTGTTTACGGGCCCCCTACGCTTGTACTCTCCCTATGAGGTTAGGAGGGTGAGTTGACCCACTTCGAGGCGATCCGGGAACGGCAAACCTACGCCAGTACACGAACCCTGGACCTAGGCCTATAGATCACTCTTTTCCGGGTTTTGGCGTTTCCCGTTTTGACGAAACGACCTTCAAGGCAAACCACTTTCTACATTACATTTGTATATCTGTAATGACGTGAAACGCTACACTAGTGAATAAAACTACATTGCGAGCGACGACGTATTTCACCCGAAATTAGAGGATGCAAGTAAGTAAGTAAGTAAGGTACAACGTGAATCTATATGGCGCATAACGTTAAAATTAACGTCTAATGCTCTCTAACCCTCTGGCGTCCATCATCCAGGTTGAGTTCCTGTTGTACATTCATTCATTTGGTGTTCCTCTGGGTGATCCAGGTTTCCGATGTTGGTGCTTCGAGGAGCGAAGACCCTATTCATGTAAGTACTTTCAAAGTGATGCAGCCTGTAAGGCCACAACGTTACAGACGGACGGCCGGACGACTTGGGACGGCAATACCGCGCTTTGCGCTACTTGCATCGGACAGTGAGAACGATCGTTATCCGCTGAATGTATAAGACGGGGACCCGACACGACCTGGGCGGTGTACGCCATGAAAGTGGTAGCGCCGGCGGGCATTTTCATGTCGGCGCGTGGCGCCCGGACACAGTGTACGTGGGTGGGTCTGTATGCTCGGCACAGCAGCAGCTGGGCCATTTAACAGAAACCCGATGTTCGGACGGACGGACGGACGGACGCCATAAAATGCCTGATTAATTTCGATGCTATCTGATTCTGATCGCCCGGTGCGCGAGCATCCTATCGCCGTAGGGCTCGGTCGGGATGACACGGGGATGCATGGCAGACAGGCTTGTCTGTGGAACGTCGCGGGCGGCAACACACCATGAACTGATCGTCTTCGTGTCGTCAAGTCACTCGTCGACAGTCGACACATTCGCAGCTGTCCTTCGCTCTGCCTGGATCGATACATCATCGGAACCATTGACTGACTGGTGGCTGACTGGCTGTCGGTTTGACTCAGTAACTAACTAACTGTCTGTCGAGCGTCTTCGTCGCTTGAGCGTATCGTCTTACGGCCGCCGCGAACCCGACCCGGCAAGGTGCCCTCCTGGCCCCGCCTTGCGTCCCAGCCCGGCATGCACCGCGTGCGAGATAGATGGGCCGTGTCGTGCGACGGTCGTCATCGTCGATCGGTCCCGGTCTCCTGTGCTCGTTGCTCGGTTCTGTTTGTCGCGTTATCCGGTTTCTGCTGCTTAGCTCGGCTCCTCCGGAATGTTTATCACCGACCCGGGCCGAGCGGTGTGCCGTGTATTTCCATGGTCGCGCCTGTCTCGGTGCTTTCGCTTTTCGACGCTCTGCCGCCGCTCAATCACGCTTGCTTGCTCGGTCGTCGTCTTTCCCACGGCCTTGTCTTGTCATCCGTCCGAGACGAGCTCGCGTTGCCCCGGCCAATCCAGACCAGACCGCCGGTGGCTTCGCTTTCCTGAAAATGTTTCGGTGCGATACGCTGCGTGCATGCTTCTCCTCTAGCATTGCGGTTGAAACAGTTAACAGAATTGGTGTAGTGTAGATAAATTGTGCCCCACCCCGACTCGTACTAGGACATGTAGTCATTGTAGTTTTAGAGCACTTATTGGTGTCTTTTTGGCACAAATTTTAACTGCGCTCACTTTTATAGCATTCCAGTGAAATTCCTGTCGAAGACACTGCAGTTCAGTCGGTTAGCTCAACTTAACTGCCGCTCGCATTCCATTTTAGCTTCCCGTCGGCTTTAGTCAGCGATTATAACCCCGGATTTTTAACTTTGTTTATTTAATGTATTCCTTAGACTGATTTTTAAATTTTTTCCCTTTTGTACAGATATTGATTGAGTTTGACCTGTTTCAAGAAATTGTGGGATGGATTACTATTTTGGAGCATTGTCTTAAGCCACATCGCTTACCATTCCCTACCGGCATGTCGGACTACGTGAAAAATGCTGCAATTGATAAAACATAATGATTTTTTGCTGACACTCTAAGAAACTTCTCCAGCATTACAGAACGAAAACTCGACACTGACAAAGCCTTCCGGCTCATGCTGGTAGCCGCTTTAAGTGCACGTTCTTAAACAAAATAAATACATGGTACTTAGTGACTCTAGCCCGAGAAGAGTGACTCTTTTAATGTGCCACTCCTTGTCATTATCGACACTCTCATGCCCGTGATACCCATGATAACGAGTACATGGTGTAAGACACTGACAATCCCCCTGGACGTTTCCCTTATAGTTTTTCCTCTCAATTTTTTACGACACCCAGACATTTTCCCTTTATTGTCGTTACCAGTGCTGTTTTTTTATACGCGCTAACACGACATTAAACAAATTGATTGCAGTTTCAAGGGGTTAGGCGAGGGAATGTACTCGATGTTCGAAAACAGGTGGATGGGAAATGTTTAGGCGGGAATGTCCATCTACCGCGAGTGTACTGCTTGCGAGATCAACCAGTAAGATCCACAACAGTGTTGACTGTGAGAGATAAGTCCTTCGGGCGGTCCTGCAATTAGATGACGAATGGTGTTTGGACAGGCGAGTGCCGTAAATCGATCAGTTAGTGGCTATACTCATTGCTCGGCAGACGTGTTCTCGGTGTCACATCGAGGAACATCCCGCGCGTGAACCGCGTCATCGCCCCGTGCTCAGACTGCACAGCATTCTCCTCTGTAGCCATGCATTCACTGAATCAAGCAGAGTCGTTTGATCTTCAACTGTTCCATCTGCAGTATAATCGGGAGGATGAATCAAAGAAGACAACCAAATAAATGGATACAGAGTATAAAGCAAGACATTGACGCGAGAAGCATTACAGCTTGACGAAATAATGGCCACGGTGCATGACAGAGTCAAAATAATAGAGACATCTAATAGCAACCTCATCATCATTTTCTTGATAGAAGAGAAAAAGAACAAGAGAAGAAGATGCATAGCCTGATTGTTTGCTATCTTAAGATCGCTAAAGTTTAAACACAGATTGGACCTAGCTTACTTAAGCACAAGATATGGATACTGAATCGAGATACGTTATTATTAAAGTGCATTAAAAATAAAAACCCACGAAAATTGACGCGAACGTTTAAGGCGAAAATTCATCGTTGGCTTTTAGTTAATTACGATGAAATATCAGCGCAAGTTTTGCTACGTAGCTGCCGCCAAATTGTCTCCATTTTTATCCGTCACTATTGTGCCACTCATTACACTGTGTCCGGTAAAAAAAACTAATCCCCTAAACGTCGTGCAATAAAAATGTCAAATCTAAATGAATTCGAATAAAGTTTTATACACTCAATAAATTCCTGAAGCGACTGCCAGATTTCATTAAAAATATTATTTCTTAGCGGAGTTATTAATAGTTGAATATCATGTAACAAAATATCTCCGTTATTAATGTCGCGTTACACAAGTAAACCCCTCTGTTACTCATGCAGTAGCGTAGCCAAGAGGGGGGGCAGAGGCCCAGGCCCCCCAATCCTCCAGAAACATAAGCATACGTTTTAACTGCACGAAATTGGCCAATTCGGTTAGTTTAAAATAATTAAAATCGTTGCCACCAGATCTCATTTTTAAAGCTAAAATGCACCAAATTTGATTTCAAGTGGAGCTCCGCCCCAGACCCCGCTGGGGGAGCTCACAGCGCTCCCCAAGACGCTCTAGCTGGATTTTTTGGAGGGGGTCCTATTTTATAGGGGAAGGGAAGAGGGAAGAACAAAGGAAGAGAACGAGGGAGGTAAAAGGGAAAGGGAAAAGGGAGGGGAGAGGCAAATTGGGAAGATAGGGGAGGGGAAAGGGACGAGGACCCCCAATTGAAATTTGTGGCTACGCCACTGCTGTTACTGTACATTTGCGTAACTCCAACAAACAACAACTGATTCTAACAAAATTCTATAGGTCGACGGTGCATCATCTGTTGGCAGTCAAAGTGCCAAATTTCAACAATATCTACCGAAGCAAACAATAGCTACAGTGGCTTTTGTGAGGTCACCCCAAAACACTTCAGTTTCAAGTCTTTGTGTCTAACGTTATCCACAAAGACCTGAAACTTAATTATTTTGGGGTGACCTCGCAAAAGTCGCTGTAGCTATTGTTTGCTTCAGCGGATTTAACCGAAATTTTGCAGTTTGATTGCCAACAAATGGCGCACTGTTGGCGTAAAGCTTTGTTAGAATCAACTGTTGTTTGTTGGAGTGATGCAAATGTAAATTAACAGAGGGGTTTACTTGCATAACGCCATATTGGTAACGGAGATATTGTGTTATCAAATCAAATCAAATCATTTATTTAGTCAAGCAAATACAAAGGCATTGACAAAATGAATAATGAAAGAGCTTGAACAAGGGCACAAAGGACTGCAAGAGCCTCTTACATGAACCCTAACTGAAAAAAAGAAAAAAAACATACAAATAAGACAACACAATAAAACCAAGTTAAAACACAACTGTTCAACGCTATTCAACATTTAATAACTTTGGTAGGAAATAATATTTTTAACGAAATTTGACAGTCGCTTCAGAAATTTATTGGGAATTAAGCGTAGGAAACTTTATTCAAATTCATTCGGATTTAACATTTTTATTGCATGACGTCTAGGGGATTACTTTTTTTACCGGACACGATGTAGTTAATACAGTTCATTTAGGCTACATGGATTGTTTATAATCGGAAGGTTCAACAGTCCGAAGGAGTATACAGCAACGTGCATTTTCACTAACTAACCATAGCTCACTCTAACCCTATCCCTAACGCTAATCTTAGTTAAGAGGCAATGCGCCGCGCAGATTGAGTCAACGTCTGTAGAAGTGTCTATGAAAGAACCCTAAAACTTTCGGACTATCGAACTTCGGATTATCGAGCTGCCCCCGGTTACATGAGGTCAGTGTATGTGTGATCTACGTGGCACTATAGAATTTCGTTATGCAGACGGATAGAGCGCACGGTGTAGGCCTGAAGGCCTTATACATGAGAGTGAAGGTTGAGCTATTCGCAATGTCTTTCTGGGCGGGCAACCCGTCGCGACAGACAGGTGCGCGACCGGCACAAACAGCTATAGCGCCGAGGAATTATTCGCGTGTCTATAGCTCCAGAGCAACGCTCAGAGTTCTAGTGAATAGCGGCGCGCCAGGTTGCTGCAGGTATATGTAGGCAGCTATAGACCGAGAATGCTACACACCGACGGACGGACGGACGGTCGTTGTCACGCTAGGCGACTTACGTTGCGCGGCCGCGCACCAGGCGTGACGAGGAAATGCTTCAAGTCGAGAAACGCGACGGGAGCTGCATGCCGCGGCAGGGATATAGGCGAGCACAAACTGCCTGAGGCGTGATGGATGATGTGTGGAGGGAGGTAAACGCAACAGCTCGTCGCATTTCACGGCGCCGCGACACACTACAAAGGCAGGAGCCGCCACGATCCGCTGAATTCGACCCTTCGTGGGTCTCTACGCCGGTTCTTAACATGCGGCAGCATATGGATGACACACGGGATCAAAATCTGGCACAAGTTACCTTTTATTCGAGTTCTAGGCCTTCTAAATGTTATTTGATTGACTTGCGGATAAAAAAAATTGAAAAAATATCCACCAGAGTTATGCCCGAACACGCTGAACACGCACGTCGTCCAAGCCGAATAAAATTGATGATTAACTGAAGGATACAAAATTAATATGCATGGAATAATGGTTACAGGTGTCGCGGGATTCATTCAAGAAGGTCACACTTATAGAAAGACAGAAAGACTTTACAGAAAGACTTCGATCTTGTGCGAAGCTGAAAGATATGGCAAATATCACGCCACAGTAGTCGTAGTATTTCCCGGAGGTTGCGCTAATCTGTTCATCATGCCGACTCATGTACAGGGTGGGCCAAAAAACCGGACCTCAGCGATGGTTGCCATTAGAAAGGCGTGTGATATGTCAAAAGTTTTAGAATGTTGTAGACAAAAAGGGCCAAACATGCATAGCAAATTATTTAAATATTCTTTGCCTAATTTGCATAAATCTTCATTACCCCTGAAATTAGGCATTTGGCTGCACTCCACTCCCATATGCCCGAGTTCACTGAACTCAAAAACTCACTGCCAAAAAGTCCAGATTTAAATTTTGTGAATTATTCGGTGGGGGGGCATTGCAACAGATAGCATGGTCACAAAATTTCAGTAACTGACCAGCTAAAACGTGTGCTAATCGAATGCTGGACTCAGCTGATCCTGAACACACTGACTCCAGCGATCGATCAGCTGCTTAAAAGGACTGATGACGGTTATGAATGCAAAAGCTGGGCAACTGCCTATGTCGAATTTCATCTAAACTCAAGGTAGGGCCTATGTGTGAATGATTGTTGATATATGACTGTATGCAGAATGAAAATCAACTTAAATTCATGTGTTACTGCCAATTTAGCATGATTTTAGTGTTGAAGCAGATTCGTGTAAATCAAGCAAAGAATATTTAAATGCTGAGACAGGCAAGTTGAACGCTTCTTCGGCACACAATTTCAAAACTTTTGGCATATTACCCGCCTTTCCGTCAATAAACATCGCTAAGTTACAAAAGCTCAAATATCCATGTTGAACCCATGTGTTCCAGTCAGATTTGGCAGAATTTTGGGGGTTAAAAGGTTAAAGGTCGCATATAGCTCCTAATGAGCGAACCCATCTCAGAGCTACGGAGCGTCACTTGTCATATGGGATCACACAGTGTTACCTGCCACCCGACAGAGGTGAACGCGC
>Ga0209454_1003393_pt1 | contig 11376 bp, 7 predicted proteins | sample WorMetHERISLAND1_2_FD_187400 | JGI IMG/M metagenome (GOLD analysis project Ga0209454, IMG submission 187400) | Marine gutless worms symbiont microbial communities from Max Planck institute for Marine Microbiology, Germany - Olavius geniculatus... | ecosystem: Host-associated > Annelida >...
CCTGCAGCAGTACAATTTCAAAGTAATCTACCGATCAGGCCGTGACAACATTGCAGATGCTTTGTCGAGGTTATCGCTACAGCCAAGAGTGTAGCAGAGGAATATGTAAGATGTGTTGCCACTCAAACAGCACCACAAGCAATAAGTATTCAGGAAATTGAAAAAGGAAGTGAAAAAGATCCTGATTTGAAAGCCATTAGACAAGCATTAAAGTCAGGTGACTGGAGTAAATGCAGTGAAAGCATAAAGGCAGTTAAAGATGAGATTAACAAAGTAAAAAGAATAGTACTACGTGGAACAAGAATTATCATTCCTAAAGCCTTGCAGAATAAAACCATACTAGCAACTCATGAAGGTCATCAAGGTATTGTGAAAACAAAAGCCAGATTGAGAACTAAAGTTTTGTTTCCACTGATGGACAAAATGGTTGAACAGTTATGTCGTTCTTGCCATAAATGTCAACTTGTCAGCACTGCACCTAATCAAGAACCAGTGAAGCGAACTGTGTTACCAGATGGTCCATGGCAGCATCTCGCAGCAGATTTGCTTAGTCCGTTGCCGAACTCTGACTATTTACTCGTTGTGGTCGACTATTTTAACCGATTTTTCAAAGTACGATTTTTGAACGTAACAACATCTTCAAAGATTATTAACTGCTTGGAGGACATTTTTGCAGTTCATGGATTTCCAATTTTTTTTGAAGACTGACAATGCATCAAATTTTACATCAGCTGAGTTTAAAAATTATATGCGAGAGTGTGGAAATCGTTATTATACCAGTGTTTCTCTTTGGCCACAATCTAATGGTGAGGTTGAGCGCCAAAACAGAACTATTCTGAAGTACCTGAAGACCGTTCACAGTCAGGGAAAAGACTTGAAGACAGAATTACATACATTTCTACTTGCATACAAAACCACGCCACATTCAACAACAGGCATGGCACTAGCCGAAATGTTATTTCGCAGAAAGATTCGTATTAAATTACCAGAGATTTAGCCTACAGATTCAGTCGAGAATACATCGAATTTCGATTTTAAAGCAGTTCAAGTTCGAGACAATGAACTGAAAGAGAAAGGGAAACAGTATATAAATCAGAAAAGATCAGCACAATCCAGTAAAGTAAAGTCAGGGGATAAAGTCTTAGTGAAGCAACAGCAAAGTGACAGGTTATCTTTGCCGTACAATCCTTCGATTCATACTGTCATCAATAGAAATGGACATGAAGACATTGTCAAGTCAGACACTTCAGGAAGAACATATCGTCGACGGATGGCTCACATCAAGAAGTATCGTGAAGGTGACAGCACAGAGGCAAAGTCAACAGAAAACAGTGATGACAAAAAGACAACTCGTGTTACTTCTGATGAGAACTGCAACAGACAGACAATTCATGTGACTTCGAACGAGAACTATTCTGATAGGAACTACTTCGATGAGAACTATGTTACTCGTTCTGGCAGACTTTCGCGCAAACCGACTAATCTGACTGATTATTGTAGGTCATGATTTTATCGTATTATTCGGTTGATTTTAGTGTGCACTAAAGATCTAAAGAAAGAAGGGATTGTAATGTACTTGCGCTTACTTACTGACGGTGAGTGATCACGTGACTATTATTAGGGGGCGTATTATCATGGCAGTTTGTTTATGTTGCACTGCAGAGTTAAATCCTTTTTATTGAGTTTCTTAATTACACTTTGCATTTAAATGTGTTTTTATATTCTACAAATAGCAACTAAATTATGAGGCCGCCGCTATCTTAAATTTATCATTTTTGTTTATTTTGGCCAAATGTTCCATTTCCGGTAGCAGCCGTCTATACGGCTGCAAAATTTCATTCATTTACGTCAATCGGCGGCCGAGATACTGCTGTTTGTGCAAAAATCCAAGATAGTGGCCGCCGCCACCTTGGACTTAATTTTTGTTTAATATTTTGTCATACCTGCATGTAGAACCTCCAAGGTAATACACCTGCCAAATTTCGTGCAAAAATGTGCAACATTAAACGAGTTATGAGCGATAGATAAAATTCAAAATGGCGGCCGCCGCCATCTTGGATTTATTATTTTTTTTATTATTTCTTGTCCATTTTGGTTAAATGGTCTATTTCCGGTGGCAGCCGTCTACATTACTGCAAAAATTCATTTATTTACGTCAATCGGCGGTTGAGTTATTGCTGTTTGTGCAAAAATCCACGATGGCGGCCGTCGCCATGTTGGATTTAATTTTTGTTTAATATTTTGGCATACCTGCATGTATGACCTTTAGGGTAATACACTTGTTAAATTTCGTGCAAATATGTGCAATAGTAAACGAGTTATGAGCGATAGATGAAATTGAAAATGGCGGCCATCTTGCCATCTTGAATTTCTTATTCAATCGGCCTCTGAGTTATTGATGTTTGTGCAAAAATTTAAGATGACGGCTGCTGCCATTTTGCATTGTAATTTTGTAATGCTGGATCATTCACGAAGTCAATTTGTGCACCTGAAAATACCCTTTAAATTTTCTGTTGATTGAGTGCGTACTTTTCGAGTTATCACGATTGGAAAATTTCGCAAATTTTGCTTAAAATGCCTATTCAGGCAAAACACAAAAAGTACCAAAAAATGCCCTCCCTACGTAGACAGCCTTGCCGTCGTTCCACATTAACCAAATTTTGCCTGTGGGGTCGTATCCCTGATATCTTTCTTGGATTGAAGTTTTATGAAGATCGGTCAAAAATGTGAGAGCAGTGGCGGGTCGAATTTTCGGCCTTTCCATTGACTTAACACATCGCTTATACAATTGCTTGTTGCTACCGTACAAGCCGTGACTGGTTCCATGTTCTGTGTTCCAATGCGGGCAGGGCAGCCAGTGCCGCCCCGTAGGTTTAGGCCGCCATGTAGGCCCATCAGCCATCCCCAAAAGGTTTCCAGCACTTATACTGTGTACAGAAAGTCATGGCGGAAATAGCAAAGAGCACAAATACTCTTGCCCACAGGATTACTTTCTATACTATGAGGCTCACCAAAGAATTTCAGAGCTCCCACAAGAAACCACCTGGCAAGCGGCTCAACCCAACAGCAGACCAGCCACATGAGCAGTGCAGCCACCCACCCACACCATGCCCCCGAGCCAAATGGAGCAAACAAGAACCATCGCAGGGTTTCTAACCCAGACAGGAAAACCGTAAGTTTCAACAATATATTGGTACTGTAGCATGCTATTTAGCCCTAAAAATAAGGCCTTGAATAAAAAAACGTTCACCGGCTTAAGATATACAGCTTTCGTAAGATACTGGCAAAGTTTTTGAACATAGGTCTAAACTGCAAAAAAACTGCGCTTTGCTAACAAAAACAAAAAGCACTAAAGCACATACCCACGTACAGGAGAGATTGTGGTCACTGTGAATAAACTGGTAGACCATCTAAAACAAAAAGGCTATAAACATATGGAGGAGAGCTTGTTGGTAACTTGGCTTGGCTAGAGACATTTGTCTTACGCTGTAGGTCTAAAATAGAACTCAGCTCGTACTGGCTAAAATCGTAGCTAGAAAGGCTAGACACATTTGGCTGTAGGCTGCGTCTGTGACGTAATATTGCTGTAGCTAGAATAGCTAGAATATTTCTGTCTGGCCACGAAAACGTCAACAGCAGTGCAGGTTCTCTATCTAGTCACTCGAGCTTTAGCCACCGGTCTGTGCGGAGCTCTAGTAGCTGTCGCAATGTAGCGTTTATGATAGCGGCGTCACCGCTATCGTGACGTCGTAGCTGTGTGTTCCTGACCTGTAGAACATTGCCATTAAATGCTATTAATCTGGATATCATCCTGAGTCGTCTCTGTGTTCCGCAGAACCCTCAGCTAGACGATATAAAGTAGTCTGACCGTTGGAGTGACACAACCAGCCTTTCTACATTGTGATGAAGCTAATTCCCTTGTACTCAGTACTTTCAGTAAGAAGGCGCCACCAGGGCCTTTCTTGCATTTGGTGGAGATGCTCAAGTTTCCCCGTTCCGTGCTCGTTCAAGGTTTGGTTGTTGTTTCGACTTCACCAGAATTGTCTTTATGTTCTATGCTAATCCGCTGCAATTGTGATTCGTCTTGTTTCATCGTCGCTTTATCAACGTGGACAGTAGCAATTTTTTATCACATCAGGTTAGACGTACATTGTTTCTTATAATCTTGAATCATCGGTTGAAATGTGGGAGTCTTCATAATGTCATCACTTGTCATCATGTTGTGAGGTTAGACATGATTCGGCATATTCAGCATATTCAGCATTATTCAGCATACTTTGAGTGGCGCATAACAACATTATCGAGGACGATTACAGTACGACAACGCCAGTATCAGTGTCGCTGGCACGGTCAATCTTCTGAATTTGGATTTTTGGCGGTGAAACGCATTCCAGTTTACCTGTATAAAAGCTAATACCGTATGTGCATTGGACGAGTATCTACAACTTCGACGACATTAACGGCAACTACTGTAACTGTGTCCGGGAACGCAACGACGATCAACAAGATCACAATAATTTGCCGTGACTTTAAACATCAGCTTCTACGACACGTCATCCAACGACTACTGATGACGGTGAAACATTCTGCTAACATGACGATCTTTTGACGCATCCGATGATCTTCAAACCCATGGCACAAACGGGTCGCTTTTCGCATCTTCGTCGACAACGCGGAGGACTGGGACATTCGTGCATAACCAACAACGACGCATCGACGACAAGTTTAAGCTTCAGGACGAGTTCCGTGACAATCAGGGACAACGACAACATCTGTGTCACCACGACATTATCGGAAATCGTGTACGTCAACGCGTCACGGTACATCTACACACTGGCTGTCGACACGACGACAACAGAACGTCGACAACAACTGTATAACCACGACATCAATCATTTTTAAATGTCTTGTGTTATAGTTTGAGTTAAAAACTGTCATTAGTTTGAAATATCGTGTATTATAAACTTAGGTTTAAATCGAGACTGGTTCATATAAAATAAATTGAATTATAGCTTTGTTTTAAGTTCCTATATTTTGTAATTATTACTTGTTTTTTTATATATTTGGCTATTTTATCTGCAGTACTTTGAGGCTAAAGAGTCAAATCAGCATTTTAATACAAAAGCATGAAATATTTGTTTATTTCTGGTATTATTGGAATGTCTCATAATGTACGCCTATGACAGACAAGCATGTTATCAGAATTTTTTGTATTTTATTAATTTAAGTGACATTTTATTTCATTTATGTTAATTTTGTTTGTCATTGCACTATATTTTATGTATAATAATTGCCAATGTACAGTTAAATTTGGGTATTACCTTGGAAGAAAATTCGTTTTCTCTAAAAGGTCGTCTTGGCTTAGTAACGGTAAAGCATATTTTTACAGGCTTTTGCAGCAGTGGCGTTCGAGGACTAGACAGCAGCAGTTCGCTACGAATTAATTTTCGAGGCGCGGATGTGAGTTTAGGCTGACTGCATAGACAAAGGAAAGGTGACGCGAGTTTGGTAGTCTATGGCTGAGGCGCGGATCAGCTCGGACCGCCTCTTTCTTTCCCTTTGGCTCGCATACTTTCGACCACAGTCTATAGCGATATTTTGGGCATAGCCACAATCAGACGACGGGCTGCGAGGCCTGCAGTCAGTTGAGTCGCTGCGCAGCTGGGTGCGGTGAAGGAGTAGCGTCTCATGCGGTTGAGCGGCGAAACAGTGACTGCCGGCATTGCAGCATTAGCAACATTAGCAATAGCGTGCCGCAGAGCGCACGAGCTTGACGGCGAGAAAAGCAGACATGCAGTTTGTTTACCTCATCTTACCCACTAAGTGAGAGGCTATAATTTTTTTCTTAGCGGACGGACCGCTGAGGCAAGGCATACCTAGCAGTTGTTAGCACACAGAAGTGCATAGCTGCATGCAGACACAGGCTGCAGTCTGTGCAGTCTAGCCGAGAGGCCTAATTTGTCTGCATGATGGTACGACCAATGATACGAGACGACAATATACTTTGGATTTTTGCGCATATTATTATTTTATTTTGACATTTTATTCAAAATTGCACGTGCACATTTTTTCGGACCAAATTTATATGTTATTTTAATTTTCATCTGTGCGGATTTCAGACACATAAGACGCTCTGACGTCACCATGACTATGATTGCCTATGTGTTCCGATGGCGTACGTACGACGATGTTAAAACTTGGCTTTTTACTTCAGACATACGGACTTTAACAACCACAGTGTATACTGTGCTCTTATTTGACTTACCGTGCCTCCACAAAAAAATGGAGTTGACCTCACGTAATTACGTAATTTCTTGGCAACACCGCGTGTGACAACGCTAGTATACTATACATGTGTGTTTTATTTTTTGAGTGAGTGAGTACTAACATGTCTACAATCGCGAGGAACGATTGACACAGCTACATGCTGTTTATTAATACACGCTGCTAAGCGTGCACGTACTTACGAATGAATGACATTATTGAGCCGTCACTATTTTGAGTCGATTGTTATTGGCAGTTTTGGCACGAATCGCACTTATTGTACATAGTTGTGTGTGGCTTTTATCGTGCTTTGTGTGTTTCTTTTTTTTATGATGCGTGCCATGACTTTTGTGTGTCAACAGTTATATCAAGAAATAAAGCGTGATGTGAGCTCGTGACTGGACGATCTTAGAATGCAAGTGACCGATGGACTTCTATATATGTTTGTGTAAGATGGGTGTGTGCCCTTCTGCTGATGGGTGTATGCCCTTCTGGCAACCCTCTTGTATTACTAACTCTTGTTTAGTTATTGTGTTTATTTTGTTATGGAAAATAAACTTTCTCTCTCTAAGACGTAATCAGAATATTTGACGAAGTGAGAATGTATAATTGACGAGACTTTACGTCAATGGTAGGCCTATTTACAGCACACGTTTGGGCCTATTTACTTCGCATGGCCAGGCAAGCCGGACAGTTTCGCCACATAGATTTACGGAGCTGACAGACACAGCAGCTGATGGACTCGTGATTCGGACATGTGACACTATAGGGACTATTATCTATCCTTAACTACTAACAGTAAATACATGCATTGGGGATTTTACTTAACTTGAAAATTAGTGACATTCTGGGATTTCATAAACTTACATTAATTATATGTCGAGAATTAGAATCATTCATCATCATTTATTCTTGTTAGTTTATTTGGACCATATTTACTGTTGTTGCAAGTGTTGCTTGTTAGTTGCATTCGTGGCGAGATGATGAATTGGTCGGTGGACTCAAGCGACTTCGGCAAACGTCGGCAAGTGTACGTTCTCGCACATCAGATACCGTGGTCTACATTCGACCATCGCAAATTCAAGCCGACAATGTGTTACCAACTCCGAGGTCAACTGCGTTCTCCGATTAGCTTCGTCTTCGCTGGGAGTTTTTCTGTTATGGTCATTGGGGATCATCTTTTTTAATCTGTGCATGCTGTTATTGTTTATTATTGTGGGAAATTGTTGTGTCCCTATGCTGATTCTGACTGAGATAGTCGACTACATTTACGTCAACTGAGGTCCTATACGCTTCGAATAACATTATCAATAACTGCATTGCATTTTTTTCTTTTATGACTTTTAACTTAATTAGTTTGGCCTTTGGTTTACGAACATTCAGAGCATAAGTTTTGTTTATCTATATGAACATTAAACTTTATTAGTATTCTATATTCTTAATTGGTTGCAGACTCAGTCTTAAATTCATTTCTTATATAGTACAGGTATAGTACACTATTTTTATGTGAGTTCTAATTCCTTCAAAATCATTTTTTAGTTTCATATTTAGTTACAAAATGTGCGAACACATTTTTTTAAAAGAGGGGAAAAATGGAGAAAAGCTTGTTGGTAGCTTGGCTTGGCTAGAGACATTTATCTTACGCTGTAGGTCTAGAATAAGACTCAGCTCGTACTGGCTAAAAGCGTAACTAAAAAGGCTAGACACATTTGGTTGTAGGCTGCGTCTGTGACGTGATATTGCTGTAGCTAGAATAGCTAGAATATTTCTGTCTGACCACGAAAACGTCAGCAGCAGTGCAGATCCTGTATCTAGTCACTGAAGCTCTAGCCACCGGTCTGTGCGGAGCTCTAATAGCTGTTACAATGTAGCGCTTATGATAGCGGCGTCACCGCTATCGTGACGTCGTAGCTGTGTGTTCCTGACCTGTAAAACATCGCCATTAAATGCTATTAATCTGGATATCATCCTGAGTCGTTTTTGTGTTCCGCAGAACCCTCAGCTAGACGATATAAAGTAGTTTGACCGTTGGAGTGACACAACCAGCCTTTCTACATTGTGATGAAGCTAATTCCCTCGAACCCAGTACTTTCAGTAAGAAGGCGCCACCAGGGCCTTTCTTGCACATACGCACCGTTCAACACGCCATACATCAAAAGAAAGGGCTTAAACACAGTAAAGCATTGTCCAAAATATTTACAGCGTTTTTTTGATTTAAAGTGTTTTTGCTATATAGTTGCTGGTTATTATTTTTTACATTTATATTTTACGTGGTATTGAAGCGACACAGTTAAAGTGCGGTAAGACATTGAATAACCGCTTTAGTGATAATTATCTACAGAAAACAACAGTAAAAACTTTAAAATTTGTTTGCATTCACAAAAAAATATAAACAAAAAAAAACAGTGGTTGATGTTTTTTTAATTATTAATGTACACTTTTACATGCAAAATTTTTACATCCTCACGGTATAAACAAGTGTAACACAAAATATTGTCTAAATCGTGTATGTTGGTGAATTATAATGCAGATGCTTCATGGTCCAACGATGGTAATTGGTCGTCGACGCGATGTGCCGATGGCGAATCGAACACTTTATCTTCCAGACGATGTTGAACACGTTGCTATATTTGAGGGAAAGTTTCACATATCAGCCGGTATCGACTACTTTGCTATCGCGGGTAACCAGTATCCCTGGGATCTCGTGCCAGACTTGGTAATAGGGCGTCCGGGTTACGACAACTTTATGGTTGAAACTGCATCTTTAAACAACGTGTCCGTTGTAGATGCTAGCAAGACAATTGTCGCATTGCACCAGACGGACGAGGAAGGCGTCGGCTCCGGTCATCGTCGCAAAGACAGCTCATACAACGGACGAATTATTGCTCGCCACAAAGCAAGTTACCGTGAACACTGGAATGGCTGCACGCGTACGGACTGCACAGAATATATAACAAAAATTACGAATACTACAGCGTTGTCATCCAACACTTTGTTAATGTCAGAAAGTCACACAAAACGCGCTATAGTCGTTGCTTTAAGGCCCCATCGCTAGCAGCGTCAAACATAAAAAGAGCATGTGTACCCATGCTAAGAGATAAGGTGGTACACCCTGGGCCGTAAAAACGTGGCACTTTACTTTTGTCAGTATCTTAGCCAACAACAAGTGACCAATTTTTAAAACTCTTTTACTGGCGCACTCTGCAGACAATTTGCAATAAAGTAATTATTATATATTCCACCACGCTTCAACTGCACTACTACACTACTGTGTAAAACATAAATTTAAAAAAAATGACCAAAATTACTATAATGCATATACAAAAATTATATTTTTTTACAAAAAAAATTATACCCAATTTTCATACGATAATAAAATTTTATTACCAGATTTACCTCTGATTTTTGTGAACAAAAACAAAGAATTTTGTTTTCAAAATAAATATTATTAATTTTCAATGCAGTGACAGCATACTGGTAATGTAACACGCCATTTAATAATAGAGGCAAGGCTTTTATTAAAATCGTATACCCGTCTAAAAATGCAACTTTCAAAAGACACTAAAAAATGTCAAAGACAAACTGCGAAAAAAAACTGGGCATGTTATTAAAAAAGATTTGGCAAACACAAAGCACTGACCAAAAGCATGAGTCTGATAGACTGATGCATGCACACAATGAAGAGAACGTGACCACTGTGAAAGAACTGGTAGCCTTGCTAAGGCAGGAAGGCCAAAAACCAAAAACAAACACATCGTTCAACAAGCCAGATATCAAAAGAAACAAATCTTACACAGTGTAGCATTGTACAAATCATTCACTGTTTTTTTTGTCAGAAGTGTTTTTTTGTTGTTGAAGAACATCCATGCTGCCTAATATTGCTGGTTTTCCGTACATTTATACTTTACAAAGTAGTGTAGCGACACAGTTAAGGCGTGGTGGGATATTCAATAATCGTCTTATTGCTAATTAGTTGTCTAGTAAATTAAACAGTAAAAAAGTTTTAAAAATTTGTTAATATTTCACGAAGATATGGACAATAAAAGTGCTACGTTTTTGGTTTGGGGTGTATTTTATTATCGTATTACTTCCTTTTGAGTGAAGCTTTAATTTTTTGCGGTATAAACTAAAATAATGCCACGTAATCACCGCCAACAATGCAGAAATCGCGTTAAAGTAGAAACATCCTGCGTTTTCTGATATCACTTATCACACAACAAGTAATTTGAGCAAAGCTCACCCGACGAGCGATAGCAGCGGTAGCGAGAATAAATTGCCGCTCTTGGCCTATAATCAATCATTTTTTACAGGACACGGTCAAGGTCAAAGGTCATCAAGTACATTTTTGGCATATCTAGGCCAAAGTCAGGGTTAGAGTCTAGAAAGTATATCTTTTTACATATCTAGGTCAAGGTCAAGGTCAAGGTCAAAGACATTTTGGCGGCAAACCAATGACTCACACCACGCCTAAGTAGACTACAGTAGCTCATTATTGGTGTTTAAATTAGATCTTAGGTCTAAATCTTGGTCAAGAATATTTTTAGTATATGTAAAAAAACTTAGCAGTTGAAAACTATGTGCAAAGACGATGTGATGATGACATCAGTCCTCTAAAACAGCAAAAATAGTTCGGGAAACCTTAGATGGGGCTACGCATATGGCGTCCTTACAAGCTGACTTTAGTTGATAATCATCGCTCATTGCTCATCGTGGCGCTGGTGTTTCCAGGTTTGACTACGGCTCCGCAACTCTTGCCGGCCTTTTGAAGCATCTCATGGACAGGCTTCAGTCTGTGCAGAACGCCGCTGCACGGCTGATCTTCAAAGCTTGTCGTCAGGACCACATTCAGCCGTTACTGCGTAGATTACACTGTTCCGGCTGGCAGTGCTAGTGTATCGCTGCCTCCACGGCTCTGCACCTGGCTATTTGGTTCAGATCTTCAGAGCGTGTCACACCTCAACGCACGTCGACGACTGCGCTCTTCGACTACATTAGCGTTAGTCGCTTTAACTTTAACAGTTACTTACAGTATATTTTAATAGTTTAATAGTTTTTAGTTACGTGTAGTTTAAATTTTATTTTCTTACTTGTTTTCAGTTTTCAGTACCACTC
>Ga0209454_1003395_pt1 | contig 11374 bp, 8 predicted proteins | sample WorMetHERISLAND1_2_FD_187400 | JGI IMG/M metagenome (GOLD analysis project Ga0209454, IMG submission 187400) | Marine gutless worms symbiont microbial communities from Max Planck institute for Marine Microbiology, Germany - Olavius geniculatus... | ecosystem: Host-associated > Annelida >...
ATTTGCCCGTGGTACTTGTCATCTCAATGGCATTGAATCATTCTGGTCGTAGGCCAAACGGAGGCTTGCAAAATTCAATGGTGTTCCCAGACATACGTTTCATCTACACCTCGAAGAATGTGAATTCAGATTCAATCATCGGGAGGAAAACTTATTGATATAATACTCATTTTACTGAGAGAAAATCCTCTCTAAAGTTATCTAGACCCAAAAATGTTAAGAAAGAATCATAAAGATCCCTCGCTGCGCTTCGGGATGACACTACTGGCGTCCTTGTCATTTCGAGCGCAGCGAGAAACCCTGGTCCCGACGGAGGAGTCCCGACGCAGGAGGGATCTTAGGTTCGTCCCGACGGAGGAGGGATCTTAGATTCATGCGGTTGGCTGGTTCTCAGGTTTTTAGACAGCCACTTAGGGCACTTGCCCGCCGCTGCTTTGGATTCGGCAACGTATCCGCTCCCTGCACCAGTGGGTAGTGGTAAATTTCTAAATGGCTGGCGTAGACTTGTTTGATCCCCTCTCCCCGGCCCTCTCCCGGAGGGAGAGGGTCGTAAAAGCCCCTGGCCGGGAGCGCCGCCTTCCAGGCGGCAGGCATCGCTGAGACACCGATCCGGGGATACCGCCTGGCCCTCCCGCCGGTCGGTATCCGCGGAAGCCGGCAGGATGCCGGCGCTCCCAGGGAGTTAGGCGTAGGCTGGGTTGAGGAACGAAACCCTGCACCTATCGCTTGGGCGCACCCTGGTATCGCTGGTTCTCTCGGCGATAGATGCGGGGCAAGCCGGCTCCTACAAGGGGTTATCGCTGCAGCGTAAGACCCGGATGGAACTGTGACTTTTATACCGAGTCAATGCCTTGGTTTTTATACAGCCTCTAAATTTAACCACTACCCTCATCGCAAGATCCGGTCCAGGACCTGGGAGAGCTTATCCGAAGCCTTTGCGGAGCGTCCGTGGGAGGCATCCAGCATCTGCTCGAGACGGTGGCTGACGGCTTCGATCTCCCGGCGCAGCCGGCGGTTCTCATGCTCGACTTTTCCCCGCAGCTCCGAGATGGACGTGCTTTGCTCGTAGGCCGCGATGCGCCTGTTCTTAGAGTCCTCGTAGGCCCTTTCCAGATCGCGGAGCCAGGTGCTTTCGACGATAGCGAGGCAGGTTTCCCGCAAGGCATTGAGCAGTTGGGCGCCTTGATCGTCCTCGCGGATCGAGTCGAGCTCGGCCCGGCTGACGATCAGAGATACGGCGACCGCGAGCTTCGCAACCAGGTCATCCCGCTCGTAGAGTACACCGGCGCGGTTATGCCCTGACGGTAGACCGGAAGCACGATGGAGGATACGACAACGCCGGTACAGGGCAATTGCGAGGGCAACCGCGACGATGGCACACAGGCTCTCTCCGAGACTGACGGACAGCGTAAAGATCGGCATTGGTTATTCGTCTCACCACCGAGTGCCGGACAGACCCGGCCATGGTCAATGGGAGCAACCGTGGTCCCGCGGGTCCCACGATTCGATCCCAAGGGGACCGACCTTTGGTCCCCGCGCGTGGGCATCCCGGCCGGATGTCTTCAGCGGCCTATTTTATCGAAAACAGACCTGACCGAACGCACGGCCCGATCCTGCAAGTCCTTTGCCCAAGGCGGTTGGGGAAGATTCCAGCCGATAACGATTCCGACGGCCAGGATGAAAAGGGTATACAACATAGCGTCACCTGAAAGCCAGTGTAGTCAAGCCGTGACTCGTTGAGGATACTACTACACCGTTTCTTCATATTTTACATTATCCCGTAGGGTGGGCTGTGCCCACCATCCAAGCATACAGTGGTGGGCACAGCCCACCCTACGGGTTTGATAATGAAAGATAAGGTGAAATTCAATCGGTTGTGAATGTCAACACCACTTAGGAAGCAGGACATGGCCTGTCTCGACGTCTTCAACGGGGATGCGGACGGCATCTGCGCACTCCAACAGCTCCGCTTGATCGCGCCGCGGGAGGCGACCCTGGTCACGGGCGTCAAGCGCGACATCGGGCTGCTGGCGCGGGTTCGGGCAGACCCCGGCGATGAGATAACGGTTCTCGATATCTCCCTGGACAAGAATCGGGATGCCCCTGTCGGGTTGTTGGAACGCGGGGTCCGGGTCCGTTATTTCGATCACCATTTTCCGGGGGCTATCCCTCAGCACCCTGGGTTGGATGTCCACATCGAGACCCTTCCCCACAAGGGGACCAGTCTGCTGGTGGACGATTTCCTCGGGGGGAGGTGCCGGGCCTGGGCGGTGGTGGGCACCTTCGGCGACAACTTCGAGGCGGCGGCACGGCGGGCCGCGGCCCCTCTGGGGCTGGACGCGGTGCAGCTGGCGACCCTGCGCGAGCTCGGGGTCTGCCTCAACTACAACGCCTACGGGGCCCGGCTCGAGGACCTGTATTTCGCGCCGGACGAGCTGTTCCGACGCCTGCGGCCCTATGCGGACCCCTTCGCATTCATCGCCGCGGACCCGGCCTTCGGGACCCTCCGCGCCGGCTACGCCGAGGACATGGCGCGGGCACGGGCCTTGAAACCGGAGCTCGCGGACGACCGTCACGCCCTCTATATCCTGCCCGCCGAGCCCTGGGCACAGCGCGCGAGTGGGGTCTTGGCCAACCGGCTCGCCGGGACATCCGCGGAGCGTGCTCACGCCCTGCTGACCCGGCTGCCCACCGGCGGATTCATGGTCAGCGTGCGGGCGCCGACGGCGACGGCGACGGGAACGGGCGCCGATGCGCTGTGCCGCCGTTTCCCCACCGGGGGTGGCCGCCGGGCCGCCGCTGGTATCGATTACCTCCCCGACGATGGCTACGACGAGTTTATCAGGCAATTTACAGCCGCTTTCTGATTCCACTCGCAGCGGAGCATTTCCAATCAGGGGGAAGGTGGAAAATTCCACCCTTGGCAGGACCACCGAAAAATACACACTACCGAAACAAGCCCTTGGCCTGAGAAAGTGTCGTGTTGCGTTACGCCGCGTTCGGCGCCGGGTATATCCGGGTATGGTCCCGAATCGTTTAGCGTTGGTTGAGGGCTCCGACGTGTTGGGTTAGCCCCTCACCTAGCGCCATCGATCGCTTGATCGATGGCGCTAGGTGAGGGGCTAACCCAACCTACGGTTGGGCATGGACCAGCGGAGCGCCGGCATCTTGCCGGCAACCATTTGCCGCCAGGATGGCGGCGCTCCGGTCTTGCCTAACCTACCCGACTGTTCAGTCCCCTCCTCGTCATTCCGGCTGGGATGCCGGAATCCAGGCGCCAGGGATGGCAAAACGAAACAGCGGGCTTGAACCCTTAGAGGCTGTCTAAAAACTAACCCATTGATTTTAAATGCTAAGAAAGAATCATAAAGATCTCTCACTGCGCTTCGAGATGACACAACTGGTGTCCTTGTCATTTCGAGCGTAGCGAGAAATCCTTGTCCCGACGGAGGAGGGATCGTAGGGTTCAAGCGGTTGGTAGGTACTCAGGTTTTTAGACAGCCCCTTACCCCTTACCCCTTACCGTGGCTTGGCGTGTATATAGGTCCCATAAAAAATCCTGTTAATCCTGTGAATCCTGTACGATTGGCGTGGGGAGAGGAGTTGCCATGAGGGTGTTGGGCACGAACCATCGGTGCGCCGGCATTTTGCCGGCCATTATCTGCCGCCAGGATGGCGGCACTCCGGCTTTGCCCAACCTATCTCTGTAACCTATCGCTTTCCAGCGAATGATCTTTCGGTTGCCCTGATAGTCACCGACCGCCGGCATGGTCTTGCATCGGGACCGATTGCCCCCAAATCTGCTTTGAGAAAAGAGGGGAGCGAGCCGCTTGCAGTTCGGTCCAGCTGCGGTATACTTATAATTTGGGATTCGACGCTGGGCCATAGTCGCGATGGGCAGGGGCAAGGAGGTTTCCATGGTGTCCGATCGCAGCGCCGTTACATGCAGCGAAGTCGTGGGCACGCGCCGCGATTTCGTCGCTTGAAAACACCGTAGGAAGGGTTTTCAAGGTCCGTATAAGAGACGGGTTGTTCAACCTGAGGAGTGAGAAAACCAATGTCTAATACCGACTACGCCATTGTACGCGGCTCCGAACGCGCGGTCGCCGCGAACAAGGTGCTGAAGAACACCTATATGCTGCTCTCCGCCACCCTGGTCTTCAGCGCCCTGATGGCGGGCCTGCCTATCGTGCTGGCGGTTCCGAGCTGGACGTACCTGGTCTCGGTCGTCGTCGCCATGGTGCTCGGGATATTCGTGTTGCCGCGGACCGCCAATGCCGGCACCGGCATCGGCATGATCTTTCTGATCACCGGCCTGCTCGGATTCGGGCTCGGCGCCATCCTGAGCATGTATCTCGCCCTGCCCAAGGGACCCCAGATCATCGGGACGGCCTTCGCCGGTACGGGCCTGATCTTCCTGGGTCTTTCCGGCTATGCCCTGACCAGCAAGCGGGATTTCAGCTTTATGGGCGGATTTCTGTTCGCCGGCGTCATGGTCGTCTTCATCGTCGCCATCGCGAACCTCTTTCTGGGTATGCCCGCCCTGTCGCTGGCTATCTCCGGTGCCATCATCCTGCTCATGAGCGGCTTCATCCTCTTCGATACCAGCCGCATCATCAATGGTGGCGAGACCAACTACATCATGGCTACCCACGGGTTGTATCTGAGCATCTTCAATATCTTCATCAGCCTGCTCCAGATTCTCGGCATCATGGGCGATGAATGATGGACCGATCCGCAACCTGTGATCAACCCCGGCCCCGGTGCCGGGGTTTTTCATTCCCGAACCGGAGGTAAACCGATGGATCTGTTCCTCAAGCTCATCGCGGCCGCAGCCATGGGTATGATGGTCTTCTACGCCTGGAGGGCCTACCAACACTGGCAGGAGCACGGCACCAAGGCCCAAAAAGGAGACTGGCAGGCGGTGCTGCTGCCCCTGACTCTGGTGGTAGGACTCGTCGTCCTGCTGATTGCAATGGTGCGGTAGGTCGAGCCAAGCGGGGAGCGCCGCCATCCTGGCGGCAAATCGTTGCCGGCAAAATGCCGGCGCTCCCAAGATGCCGGCGCGCCGCTGGTCCGTGCCCAATCCACCGCTGTAACCGATTGCTTTTTACCAAGCGTTCATTCGGTCTCCCCGCGGCGATCCTGAAGGGGGATGCCAAAATGCACGGGGGCAGTTACCATACCGGGACTATGGGATCATTCGGGGGCCAGTCATCCTCATGCACGCAGCCGATTTACTGACCCATCGCGCCTTACTGACGCCGGAGCGGGATGCGTTGGTGGAGCTGGCGACCGGGCATCGCTACAGCTTCTCCGCCCTCAACGCCCGCGCCAATCGTCTCGCCCACTTTCTGCGCGACCGCCTGGGGGTGGAGAAGGGGGACCGGGTGTCGATCCTGGCCCACAACAGTGTCGTCTACTGTGATCTGTTCTATGCCGTGGGCAAGCTCGGGGCCGTGTTGGCGCCGCTGAATTGGCGGTTGGCGGCGCGCGAGCTGGCCTATATCGTCACCGACAGCCAACCCAAGGCGATCTTGTGCGGGCCTGAATTCACCGCCACCCTGGCATCACTGCGGACCCAGGCGGACCCAGGTATCTGCGTCGCCCTCGAGGGTGCCGCCATCGACGGGGCCCTGGATTATGACGCGGGCCTGGCCGCGGCACCGGAGACGGAGCCGACGCGGCCGCCGGGACTGGACGCCGAAGACCCCTACTGCCTCCTCTACACCTCCGGTACCACCGGGCAACCGAAGGGGGCGGTGATCCCACACCGCCAGGTGCTTTTTAACTGCATCAACACCGCGGCCAGCTGGGGGCTTTCGGAGCAGGACGTCTCGCCGGTATTCGTCCCCCTGTTTCACGCCGGTGGTCTGTTCGCTTTTCTGACCCCCTTGTTCTACCTCGGCGGTAAGATCATCCTGGCCCGTAGCCTGGAGGTGGAGGAATCCCTGCAGGTCATCGAGGAGGAGGGCTGCACCGTCATCCTGGGGGTACCGACCATCTTTCAGATGTGGATGAAATCACCGCGGTTCGCGGCGGCGGATTTCAGCCGGGTGCGTTGGTTCATCAGCGGCGGGGCGCCTTGTCCCGAGGCCATCATGAAGGTCTGGCGGGAGCAAAAGGGTGTGGTGTTTCGCCAGGGCTACGGGCTCACGGAGGTCGGTCCCAATTGCTTCAGCATGACGGACGCGGAGTCCGTGCCCAAGAGCGGGTCGGTGGGCAAGCCGATCTTTCACAGCGCGATGCGCGTCGTCGACGAGTCCGGCATGGAACGACCCGTAGGCGAGGTGGGGGAGCTCCTGATCCGGGGTCCTCACGTCTGCTCGGGCTATTGGAAAAACCCGGAAGCCGGCGCCGCGGCCATCCGCGACGGCTGGTTTCACACCGGGGATATGGCGCGGCGCGATGACGACGGTTTCTTCCATATCGTCGGCCGTTTTAAAGACATGATTATCAGCGGCGGCGAGAATATCTATGCCGCCGAGGTCGAGGCCGCCGTCCTGGAGCACCCGGAGGTGGCGGAGGCGGCACTTATCGGCACGCCCGATGAGAAGTTCGGAGAGGTGGGCCTGATGGTCGTCGTGGCGCGGGAGGGTACCACGCCCACCGCGGAATCCGTACTCCAAACCTGCGCGGACCGCCTGGCGCGCTACAAGATCCCTAAACGCTTGGTCTTCGCCGATGCCTTGCCCTACTCACCCTATGGCAAGGTGCAGAAGGCGGAGCTCAGACGACGCTATTTGGGTAGTGGCTGAATTTTAAGGGATGATAAGTGATGGGCTTATCTGTATTTTTCCGCGCAGAGACGCAGAGGCGCAGAGGCGCAGAGAGGATTTCTCCGCGTCTCTGCGGGAAAATAACGGAAATACCAAGCCCGTAACTTGTCATCCCGGAATTTTAAGTGGTAAAGCCTACCAGTCCCTACCGCGTCATTCCGGCAGGGAGTGCCGGAATCCAGGTGCCAGGGATGGCAATAACAGTGGGGGTTCAAATCATCAGATCGCACGACCATGCCGCTTGAAATTTAGAGGCAGTCTAAAAACAAACCCATTGATTTTAAATGCTAAGAAAGAATTACAAAGATCCCTCGCTACGCTTTGGGATGACACTCCTGGCATCCTTGTCATTTCGAGCGTAGCGAGAAATCCTGGTCCCGACGGAGGAGGGATCTTAGGCTCATGCGGTTGGCTGGTTCTCAGGTTTTTAGACTGCCTCTAAGAGGGTGTACGAAAAGATAACCCACAACCTAAGCGTTGTGGCATAAGCGCAGTCCTGCGTTATTTGACGTTGCCTGAAAAGGCGTCGTGTTGGGTTACGGCGCGTTCGGCCCTATCACTGTACTTCGAGATCGGACCGTGCGCCTAACCCAACCTACACACGATGCGAGGTCCGCGCGTGCGGACCGCGATGGTTGGATTGTTTATCCGGGGCTTTTCTTCTCGTACACCCTCTTAACCACTACCCGCTATTTGAATTCACTAAGGAGGGCTGAGGTTCTGCCTCAGTAAACAGCCGGCTTGTCCATTCCAATGTCTGTTCCAACCTTGGCCGGTGTCGTCGCACGGACGATCACCAGCTCCCGGATCACTACCCGGGTCCTGTTCACCGGCCCCGAGACCGGGACTCCGGTCCTGTTCCTGCACGGCAATGTCGCCTCCGCCACCTGGTGGGAGGAGGTGATGCTGAGTCTGCCCGGTACCTATCGGGGGATCGCGCCGGACCAACGCGGCTTCGGCGCGGCGGACCCGGACAAGAAGATCGACGCAACCCGGGGCACGGGCGATCTGGCGGACGATGCCCTGGCGCTGCTCGACCAGCTGGGCATAGAACGCGCCCATCTGGTGGGGAACTCCATGGGGGGCTCGGTGATCTGGCGACTCCTGATGGAGGCGTGCGAGCGCATCCTGACGGTGACCCAGATCGGTCCGGGCTCTCCCTATGGCTTCGGCGGGACCAAGGACGTACAGGGCACCCCCTGCTGCGAGGATTTCGCCGGGTCCGGCGGCGGCCTGACCAACCCTGAATTCCTGCGCCTGGTCGCGGCCGGTGACGACAGCCTCGACAATGCCTTCTCGCCGCGCGCCGCTATGCGCCTGCTGGTCTACAAGCCACCCTTCATCCCCGACCGCGAGGATGACCTGGTGGCGGCTACTCTGCAGACCCACATCGGCCCCGAAGACCTGCCGGGAGACAGCGTCAAGTCCCCGAGCTGGCCGTTCACGGCCCCCGGTCGTTGGGGAGTGGCGAACGCCTTATCACCCAAGTATGCGGGTGATGTCGAGGGTCTGTACCGGATCGAACCGAAGCCGCCGATCCTGTGGGTCCGCGGCAGCCATGACCTCGGGGTCTCCGATGCCGCGGCATCCTGTCCGGGGGCGCTCGGGGCCGCCGGACAGATCCCCGGCTGGCCGGGCGTCGAAGCCTTCCCACCTCAACCCATGCTGGGCCAGACCCGGGCCGTACTGGACCGTTATCGGGCAGCCGGCGGCGCCTATGAGGAGGTGGTGATCGAAGACACCGGTCACGCCCCCTTCATCGAGAAATTATCCGAGTTCAACCGGGTCTTTCATCCCCATTTGGATACCTAGCACGCTGTTTCGTCTTAGAGGCTGTCCAAAATCAGAGTCGAGTGTAGGCTGGGTTGAGGAACGAAACCCAGCATTTACGGGCTGGGCTCACTATCCAGGCACATATTGGTGGACACAACTCATCCTACCGAATTGGTAGTGGTTAAATTTTAAGTTGTGAAGTCTGCCGGCCCCTACCGCGTCATTCCGGCAGGGAGTGCCGGAATCCAGGTACCAGGGATGGCAAAACAGTGGGGATATGAATCATTACTTCACGTCGCATAACCATGCCACTTGAAACTTAACCACTACCACCGAATTATCGCCGATTGTCGACTAGTAGGTCATTTCAGAAAATTTTGCCGGTTGTCATTTCGAGCGCAGCGAGAAATCCTGTGCGCCGAGCGTTTTTGCCGAGCCGGAAGATCCCTCGCTGCGCTTCGGGATGACAGCGGTTGGTTTTACCGCAAAATTTGATGAAATGGGGTACTAGATATCACTTCGAAAATCGGTAGTGGTAAGTTTTTAAATGGCTAGCGTAGACTTGCTTTGATCCCCTCTCCCCGGCCCTCTCCCGGAGGGAGAGGGAGTGCAGCCTGTGGCGCCCCGAAACCCACTGCTAGTGGCGATGTTTCCATTTAAACTTTAACCATGCCTCTATGCGGGCGAGGTCGCCAATGCCTTATGGAAGTACGCAAAAACCGGCCGCTTGAAGGCGGAGACAGGGATCGAACGGTACGGAGAGGCGATCAACCTGATCGATGACTTTATCCCCGATCGGGAGCTTGCGACAGAGGCCTTCATGGAAGCGATGCGTTATCGGCACCCTGTCTATGAGCTGCTCTATGCCGTCCTGGCCGGACGCACAGGGTGCGCCATTCTGACGCTGGACCAGCGGCTGAAGACACTCGCCGCTCAGATGGGGATCAGTACCGTCCCTGCATAACCTCGGTTCACTTCACTCCGCGGCGACTTTGCAACGCATTGTCTTGCTTGATCTTCGAGGAAATAGTCAAGCACGTAAGGGGTGGACCCGAACGAGTCATAGCACCCGGCTGCAAACCCTTCAAACCCTGAGGCCCGGTGCGCCGAGGATGAAGCCATGACCGCCCGCACGCTGATGGTGCAGGGCACGACTTCGAACGCGGGGAAAAGCCTGCTGGTGACAGCCCTGTGCCGCTGGCTGGTCCGGCAGGGCGTTCGGGTCGCACCCTTCAAACCTCAGAACATGGCGCTGAACAGTGCCGTCACCGCGGACGGGGGTGAGATCGGGCGGGCCCAGGCGCTGCAGGCAATCGCCTGCCGGCTGGAGCCGCGGATCGATATGAACCCGGTGCTGCTCAAGCCCAACACGGATACCGGCGCACAGGTCATCGTCCAGGGTCGTGCCGTGGGCAATATGGATGCACGCGGCTACCACGCTTACAAACGCATCGCGCGTAGGACGGTATTCGCCGCTTACCGGCGCCTGACCTCGGATTTCGATGCCGTGATCGTCGAGGGCGCGGGCTCGCCGGCGGAGATCAATCTGCGCACCGACGATATCGCCAACATGGGATTTGCCGAAGGCGTCGATTGTCCGGTGATTCTCATCGCCGACATCGAGCCGGGGGGGGTATTTGCCCATCTTTACGGCACGCTGGCCCTGTTGTCGGAAAGCGAACGGGCTCGCACTCTGGGTTTCGTCATCAATCGGTTTCGCGGCGACCTCGAGCTCCTGCGGCCGGGGCTGGATTGGCTGGAGGAGAATACCGGCCGGCGGGTTCTGAGCGTGCTGCCCTATCTGCACGGACTGCATCTGGACGCGGAGGATTCCCTGGCGCGTCGGCAAGCGGCCGCGCCCGCGGCCGACACCGCGCACATTCGCGTCGTCGTTCCCGTACTTCCGCGCATCAGCAATCACACGGATTTCGATCCCCTGGCCCTCCACCCACAGGTGGAGCTGCGCTTCATCGGCCGCGACGATGCCATCCCGCCCGCCGATCTGATCGTCCTGCCGGGCTCCAAGAGCGTGCGCTCCGACCTGGCCTGGCTACGGGAGCAGGGATGGGAGGCGGCACTGCAGCGGCATGTGCGTTACGGCGGCAAGCTCATCGGCATCTGCGGCGGGTTTCAGATGCTCGGCACCCAGGTGCATGACCCTCTCGGTCTGGAAGGTAATCCGGGCAGCACCCCGGGGCTGGGATTCCTCGACCTGGAGACCAGTCTGGGGCCGGAGAAGCAGCTGCGCAACGTCCGGGGCCGGCTTGCCGTCGGCGCTGCCGAAGTGAGCGGCTACGAGATCCACGCCGGGATAACCCGAGGACCGGCGCTCACACGCCCGGCGGTCTTCCTGGATTCCCATTGCGACGGCGCCTTGAGCGACGATGGGCAAGTGCTCGGTACTTATGTGCACGGCCTGTTCGACCTCGACGCCGCCTGCGCGATGTTGCTGCACTGGACGGGGTTACAAGAGCAGCAACGAACGGACTTTCGCGCGTCCCGGGAGGCGGCCATCGACCGGGCCGCCGACGCGGTTCAGGAGCACCTGGATACCGGATGGCTCCTGCGTCTATTCGACCCGAAGGCAGCGTGAGCCCGAACGACATCCTTATCCTCTTCTATCCGCAGATTACGCAGATTGGTAGTGGTTAATAAATCGGCTATGGAGTTCGCGGTGCGGACCTTGCGGGTGTTGGGTAGTGCGTCAGTTTGGGCGCATGTGCATACGCATGGTTAGGTTTTGCCGGTTCGCTGACGCCCTGCGGATGTTGGGCTAAGCGATGGACAAAAACGGCGGCGGGCTGTGGCTCGCCGTCGCCAGA
>Ga0209454_1003402_pt1 | contig 11367 bp, 4 predicted proteins | sample WorMetHERISLAND1_2_FD_187400 | JGI IMG/M metagenome (GOLD analysis project Ga0209454, IMG submission 187400) | Marine gutless worms symbiont microbial communities from Max Planck institute for Marine Microbiology, Germany - Olavius geniculatus... | ecosystem: Host-associated > Annelida >...
GTGTACTAATAATTTGTCTATAGTTGATGAATGCAGGCAATATTTTAGCTTTGAGTTACCGAGTGAGCTTCTCTGTAAGCGCACAGAGAAGTTATCGCGCAAGCTTAACGTTAATTTGTAATGTTCAGTTGTCTGATTTGTGGGTACTTGCCCGGACAATTCTTTCTACTAATTATTATTAATTATTATTATTTATGTAGTTCCTAATTTTTCATTTATTTGTCTTTCTTTCTGTTGTGCTACCAATGTTGGTGAATAAAAGATTGTCATAGCGCCAGCGTCGTTATTGTAAAGCAGGAGGGGTTTGATGGCGCCAATCTGTTCTGGGTGCATGCGGTAGACTGAAGTGAACGATTCTGTTTTAAGCCTTAATTTAAAAGTGCCTAGAGTACTAGCGGCTCTATTGTTCGCAGAGAGTTTATTTCGTAGAGTGGGATAGCAGTAACGGTAAAGGAACCGACATAGTTTTAGTCTAGCTTTATATACGATGACGTAACTGTCAAACGTTTTCAGTTTTGTTATCGGTCTATTATTGGTCAGTTATCGGTCAGATATATTCAAAGGTATAGACAAACAGTAACATCATTCAGTACTGACATTAACCCTTTACACACCAGAATTACCCTATACTGCAGGTCAATCTACGAGGCCGTGTTGCAACCATCATGTGCTGTTCACTCGCACCAGTACACCGCGCGTTTGCCACACTGCCTGCTGTGTACTCCGAGAGACTTGGGTGACTGCCGGCGAACTTATGTCAAGTCGCGACACGCTTCCGGCGCGCCTGGATATGTCGATTTGTCCAATCAGCATAGTAGTTCTTCCGACAGGGTGCGCTGCGTTCTACTTCTTTCAATTGGTCGGCTAATTTTACACGATATCTTTTAGTTAAGACTAAGTCAAGTTATGATTGATTTGAAGTCGACGCTCGTGTTCGTATCTGTTATTTTTATAGTATTGCTGTTTGTTGTTCTGTGCTTTTATTGGTTCTCTCTCATTCGTGGCGAATAAAGATTTTTATTAATGTGTGATAGCTTAAATGCATAAACCAACGACAACCGGTTTTACTGCTGCTGCAAACTTTGCTAGGGTTTGAAACACAATAGTTACTTCAGCACCGCATTAAATATAATTATTATTTTTCGTAGAAGCTATGTTTCTACTCCTAGTGTTCTCCGAGTGCTTTTAGTTTGTAATGCGACGAGCGAAGATGTCAGCCCAGTGCTGACATGACATGCAGCCATCCGTCTGGCTAACACACTGCACTGAGCACCCCAAATTCTAATTATTAATCGGCCTTTGACATTTCGACTTCAACATTGGCACACCGACTGCTTTGCCCTGGGAAACGTTTACGTCAATTGTGTATACTTTTTCTTCGTTTTTTTTTCTGTGTTCGAGTTAGTAGCCCATACAGAACAAACAAGACAAATAGACAGAGGAACAATGCACTTATTATTACGCCCACGTAATAAAGCGCACTATGCTGATCATGGACAACGATTATTACATTTATTAGAGTGACTTGCTTACTTATGTGCAACCCGATGGCAGGTTCTTATGAACGGTCACGTGCCGTCAGTGGTACCGCATGACAACGGCGATGACGTCACTGTGTGTGACGTTACGAGCATCTACCGAAGACATGACTTGCGGTCGGTGGCGGCGCCGGCGGTGGTGTGTGCTAACGGCCAGTCGTCCGGTGACACGGTGGGTGGCCCGGGAGCGCTGCCGCACGTGGTCGCCTACTATGAGATAGAGTCTACCAAAGCGTTCCCGAAGGACGCTCGTCGGTCAGGCGGAGTCAACCTGGGCGTCGAACAGCTGCGGGCGGCAATCGTACGGCTCAGCAAGGGTAAAGGGGAGGACGGAGGTGGGGCTGACTCTACGACGGTGCCGCTGTCATGGTGGCAGTTTGCCCGGCATCTAGCGAGCGTGGCGGACAAAGACCCGACTCAGCCGTGCCTGCCGTTGTACGATGTGATCGCCATCGGACGAAGTTTTGACGTAGCACCGCGAGACGCGCGTCACGCCCTGCAGCACTACGCACGTCGTGGTCGCGTGTGGGTGGGCAGCAGTGACGGACGCCGAGGGTCTACGTCCTCTCTAGTAGTAGTTCACCCGCCGTGGATCGTCGACACAATCAGCCGAGTACTGGAGACGGTCGACAGCTCCGTGGTGCTGGAACAAAACCTTCTAGACCACCTGGCAGACGTCGACGTCGAGCGTAAGCTGGCCAAAGCATCACACGGTGGCGAGACAGTCACACCGGCATCCAGTGCCCGCTGGTTGCTTGCACTTCTCGACAGCCTCGGCGTCTGCACACAGCTCGCATCCTCCCGCGCGTTTCTATTTTCGGTTCTGCTGGAAACCGGAAGTCCGGGCGAGGACCTGTGGCCGGAGACTCCGGACTGGAGCGAGAAACAGGTGACGTGCGAGGTGCCGCTGCGACGCACGCTGCCCGGACAGTTCGCCAGCTTGCAGGTGATGCTCGCCGGACAGGAAGCAGTGCGGCATCTGTGCGTCGTGCCGCATCCGTCGCCGACGTTCTTCCGCCATCACGTGGTCTTCACCACCACCTACGACGTCGGACCGTGCGAAGACTGCTTCCGGTTTAGTCGTCGGGGTAGAACGGTGCCCGGATCATCACACCAGCAGCAGCGGTCATCGGCAGTCATCGACCACACTCTGTGCCGGTCTACGACCATTTCTGTCGACGTTCCCACAGTTCTAACCACTGCCGCAGAAGCCAGTTCGTTGGTCGCTTCGAGCGTCGTTCACCGTGTGCGCATCTCGATCGACTGTCAAATGAGATCTCTGAGCATTCAGGTGCGTGGACCGAGTCCTTGCTGCGTGATGCACGCCGTGATAGACTTCATCGACTGCTACCTCGACGACGATCCAGTCACATCGTCATCATCATCTTCGTTGTCTACGTCCGCCAACGTCGAGACGTGCTCGGTGAAGACCAGCGACGACCACATCCTGACCAACGGCGGCACCACACTGAGCGTGACGTCATCAAAGTCTGCCGCCTGGCGCAGTCGAGCGTCGACGATCAGTGCCTACCGAGGAACGAGTTACAGCTGCTGGTCTCGTGACAGTGTGAACGGCGACACGCCCGTACCAGACGACAAAGATGAAAACGCGGACGAGATAGGTCTATCGGGCGACGTTGACGCAATGAACGCGTTCAACTCAGACGAAGCTCGTCGACGAATTTACGTCGTCTGTCCAAAGTGCATCCTGATGCGCTATGCGCGTCCGCAGCGCATCGAGTATCCGTGGGCGTTCAGCGGCAGTTCCTCGTCCTTGTTACGTCGACGTCGTCCAATCTGCAGCAAGTGGCACAACCTGGGCAGCTGGGCGCGCGTTATCACCGGCGACTACCGCGTCACTCCGGCGTCACTCGGTGGACTCGAATCCGCCGCCGTGCCGCCCGGCTGGAGCACCTCACCGACCGTCGGCAAGGGCGTCGGACCCCCCGCCGCGGGGTCCAACGTCCTCTCGGAGCTCGATCATCCACGACTAGTGGTCGTAGTACCGTCGAGCGCACAGCGTTCCGCCACCGATTGGTACTCCGCCTGTCAGACGCACTTCCTGGAGGGTTACGAGGCGCGTTTCCTGTGCGAGTACACCGGGTACTGGCACGTGGTGGACGATGCGGCATATCGCTTCAGCTCGCCTGCCGTATGTCTGTCGTCGTCTACCGCGGCGGCGCGTCGTCGACGTCGACCTGGCGATCAGCTGCTGGCGGCAGTCGTGCGACTTGCACTACCGCTCATACAGTGCCTCAACGCTGTCGACGAGCACCCGGAGAACGCGAAGCTTCTGGCTCCCGTGATCACGGAACTTGTCGACGGCTACGAGCTTCTGGTCGCCGTGGACGGCTATCACCAGATCGACCCGTGCGCCTGGCTGACGCGCTACAAGGACCGTATCGTCTCTGTGCTCACCAAGGTCTGTGCTGTTTTTTGCTGTCTGAATTATCTTGTTATCTCCACATTCTAAAAAGTGAAAAGTACGGTTGTGTTCGAGCCACGTTGCCCACAATGCGGCGCTGTTCTCTATGTGCACAGCCAGACAACAGCTTGTGTTCTTCTGTGTAAAGTGTCTGTCCGTTTGATCGTCGGTCCGTCTGTAACGTTGACTTATCGTAGTCACATCAGTTACATTACTTGAAAAGTATAGGCCTAACTACACGACTATTTAGCTTAGAGTCGGATGCCGAACATCGACAATGCTGACCTAGGCAAACGTCCCGTAACAATCGGGGAGTACATCGTCGGCCTATTTATATTCCGTTATTTATCACAAACGTAACGTGTGACATCACCCAAAAACTCGACTGTAAACACAAATAAACGCATCACGCATGTAGTAAGCTTGCTATGAAAATTCGCGAAATTCACCGAAGCAGGCGATGCTGACAGCACTCCTGATTTAAGTAGTAAGCACAGGTCACAGGATTTTGCCTATATATTGCATAGTCTCGAAAATATTTAACCAAGGGCGCTTTTTTACTGTATAGTCAAGCCTCAATGTAAAAACTGACTGTTGTTGTTGTATAGGTGTTGGTGAATGCGTCGGAGGGCGTGGTCGACGTGCACAGCAGAACGTCGAAGTCGATGTCGGCAGAAGCTGTGTTCCAGACATCCACTACACCGCCGGCTGGAGCTGCTCCGGCTGTAGGTCGCACGACACTGGCGCGCTACCTACACTTCGACGCCAGCAGTGGTCGTTTCGGCGGCCTTAGAGCAGCGTTCGTCGGCCGTGAGGTGCGCTGGGTGTGTCCCACACACTACGACGAGCTGGCCGCTGCGACGCCGTCTAAATAGCATATATACGCGCATTACGTCGGCTCTTTTTTTAACTTCGGGACTGAATTTTCGTTGCTAAGATCTTTCGTTTCGTCTGCGTTCCAGTTCATTTCCCATCGACGCGCGCATGCGAACATAGGTGTTCGAAATAGCCGCAGAGATCTGTTGTCTTCCATCAGTCAGCTGCAGGACCCACATCTCGTTATTGAAGGAAGTGACGGTTTTTGTCACAGCTGGCACGCAGATAGCTTAAAGCATTGCGTTCCTCGGACATTATGTTAAGTTCATATAATGAAGTCGCCACACGCGAAGTACGGTCGCAAAATTACACATGCTATCGATTGATTTGATTGTCAGGAAAATATCATGAAAATATCTAAACTGTGTCTTAAAGTTGCGACCAAGTTTTTACAAGGTAGTGCACTTACACAGACTGTATAAAATGGTTAATTGTTAATATGCTCTGTTGAAAAATTTTTATTTTTAGATTACTTGTGGTAGTCTTTGTACGTACTAGGAATTCTGTTAAAAATTGGTTTACAACATGGTCCGAATTATAGACACTGTGTACACATTGTCTACAAACTGACAGATAAAAAACGGTTTCTGCTTGTACAGTTGGCAGAACAGTTATTAACTTGCTTAGTCAGTTGCTGTTTGATAGAGTAATAGGCTACTTACTGTAATACATATATTGATTGTTGTGTACACGTAGCCTTAATTATCATCGTTGTTTTATTGAACATCTCTAAGACAAGACCACATTTCTATAGTTCTTAGGCCGAATTACATGTATTGTTAGAAAAAAACGTTAGAAAAACGGAGGAGAAAAGAAAAGAAATTATTTCTTTGTCTAATATATTGTGCCTGCCTGTTCTTTAGTCAGTTACATTTATTTGTCGTCTGTCATGTTATGCGAGTGCTAATACTTGAGTGCCCGATTGCCGGTTTATGATCCAATCATTTTCTGCAGTTTCAAGTTTTAGTTAAGCTATTATAGTTGGTTTTGACTTGGTCGAGATTTTTGCGTGAAAGGCTATTTTTAGTAATTCTCACGCTGCATTATGCACCACTGTCAATAATAAAACACAACATAAATAGTGTATATATAGTCAGATAAATTTCTAACGTCAGTCACACATTAACTGCAGATTTGTCAAATATATTGCATCTGTTGTTTACATTGTATACTTTCGTGAAGCACCGATGTTAGTGTTAGTTTATCGAAATAAACAAAAATACTTCATTTTATATAGCATATTCATACAGTACTTTATTTGCTGTGGTTCGTGGCCTACCATGTACGCTATAGGCTATTCCAAAAAGCATACAATTTTTATGAAGTGATGTACTTTGGCATATTATACACCAAGACATAAGTTAAACAACAAATATTGCCAAATATTGACCGATTTTAAAAGCCACACGATTAACGCTGTACATAGTGCATAAGCTTATCCGTTTTCGGCCAACAACGGTTGCAAAAATGTTAATAACCGAAGAGAATTAAATGCAACTTGTAGTGCGGCAGTAGGTCAGACAGTCGAACTTGTTAGATTTATGTAGAATGTAGGTGCCTATTGCTGGTCTGTTTGCTTTTCTTCGTAATAAACCTGTATCCTACTGCAGCGCTTAACGAAGTAATTTTATCAAGGAAAAACACCAGAATATTGAATAGACGAATGCGTTCAGTTAACGTCTTGTCGATAGCGTGTACATTGCAGACTCGTTTATACTGTACAGTAAGTTAACATCAACTAACGGTATACTTTGCTGGACGCTGGAGTTTCAGGACACACTGTGTTGGTCTAAAGGGTACACAATAATCGTCACTGTTTTCTGCTAGTACTGTATAGGTCTAATACTCGCGAGAGACAGTTAGTAATGTGCAAGTATTGTAGTTTGATTGATCGATTCGAGTTGAAGATCGTATAGTTACTGCGTTTGTTGGTCTTCCGAGTGAAACTGCATAATAGACTTTGAACATGACGTTATCACGATGATAGCAATACACTTGAGCTTGTAACTGTTTGACTGCCGACTTGTCGACCATAATAATTGTTGTGTGCTAAACCTACGATTGTTTTGTTGTCACGTTTGAAGTGAAGTTGAATCTGTTTTCCGCAATCTGACTCAACGTCTGGCTGATTGTTTTCCGAAATGTGAACCTCATATAAACCGCACGTAGATAAAGGCTGGCGCATAAAATGTGCATGGAACATAGGCCTACATTCTGTAGCCTACCTAGCTCAGGCAATTCGACACTTGTGGAAAGTTGGGGAAACAAGAGCCTCGATCAGGGATACATTATTTTATTTATCATAACGCTGCATTTGTCATGTTAGTCCAACATTTTCGCATTCATCCATAACGATATAAATTTTTGACGTTAATCAGAGTACAAGACGTAAACGACTAATCGATTCGGTGCTATTTGACATGAAAGAACGGAATTCGACGATTATTAGCCAGTATCAGAAGAATGAACACGCTCCTCGGTTCCTCACCGATCACATCACTTTAGCCATGGAATTACCATCTCGACATTGACACATACAACCGTGGGGTTTTTAGGGTTGCTGGTCCAACGGTTTGGAATGGAACTCGCTGTCAGATGAACTCAGAGATCCGGTGCGTGATTTTGACAGCTTTAATTAAAACAGTTAAAACAGGTCATTAAAACATTTTTTAGCTTTTAACTTTTTACCAGTGCGACTAAAAGTGCGTACAGCGCAACAAAAATCAAATTAAATAGGAAAGTGGGGGAAAGTTAGCGGTGGGGGCAAGTGGGTTGATACAGCAAAATGACAATATCATTACTTATTTATAAACTTTGTGTTTACATGCAAAGATGTCGTGTCGCCGTCGCGTCGTCGATGCGAATAATCACCACCATCCCGACCAGCTTCTCTTCCTTGCATTGCTGTTTTTTTTCTCCTCACGGTGTGATCTTTCATTGACGAGGACGCTTCTGAATCAGACAGCTGCTCTGCCTGGTCACGGTCTTTAGAAGAACCGACATGTGATTTCTCCAGGGTCGTCTGCAGGTCGAAGGGGTATCCGCTCCTGCCTCTTTCACCATCTCCATATCATCGTGACTATTTGGATGAGTGGTGGTCCTCCTTGATGTTTGCTTTTGCATAGTTTTATTTTATTTTGTTTGAATTTGTGAAGTTTGTTATTGAAAGAAAGAGAGAGACACTGGTGAAAACAGTGTCAAACTTTTAACTGCAAACTTTCAATCAAGCTTAAATACAGCATAAACTCCAATTACGTTCACTCTGTTGCCGCTCAGGCTTTCATTTTCATTTTATTTTATTTCATTTCTGTTGCTCTGTACGCACTGTAACACGTCGAAGGTTTTCAAGAACGTCATGCACTACATAAATTTAAGTTTTACTTACAAGTTGCTTAGCCTACTCGCCCAAGAGAACCAAAAGTGGAAAATATCCATATGCAGTGTCCAATGAATAATGATAATGAACGACGTTGTTAACGATTAGGCTTAACGACGATCCATGAGTGTAAAAGTGATGAGGAATAAACAATATCACAAAGCGGAATGACTGTGCGAAGAAGACGTCCGTTCGTGCCCGTTCATTTATTCATTTACCGCGGAAGCTCTTCGAACTACTCAAAACCAGCACACGCTCTCTCTTTCTTTACACGCCAGCTTAGATACGTTTACTTGTCTTTTACTAGCAAACCGAGAGCGTTAGAGGTTTTTTTCTATAGAAATATTATACTTATTTATTTACTTACTTATGACGAGAATGGGAAAATGAGTCGTTTTCATCATAAGCATCGGCAGCATTTTCCGGCCAGAGAATGTCTTTCTTGACGTCCGTTGAACTTCTCCGGCCATTCGCTTAAGCTATGAATAACTGCCAAAACAGCCCTTATAATTACGTTAGTAGTTGGATTTAAACTACGCAGCTTGTTGCAAAACTATATTTCGGCAAAACGCTGTAGGGGTATAATTAGTGTCTATAGCAAACTTTTTGCGGTGAAATAAGTATGTTTATGTTCTTCGTGTTGGTCCGGTGCATGTTTCAGAGATATTCGCCAGACGGCAATAGCAGTACGACGTAAGCCTATACGACGAAAAGCAATATAACTGTGCGTCCAAAGAGGTATTTAAGTCAGTCCTTTCATCACAGAATTATTAGCAAATAAAAAATACCTGTGCGGTAATATGTACCACATAAGTATAAATTTATCTATTAACCATCACAACAAACAGTTTTCACTATAATAAGGAGTATAGCCTACAAGTTACCGTACGTCTATTTTATGGGCTGTTAACGTTATTTTGACAATAATATTTCTGTAGGTCCGGATGTTTTATACCGTGAAATTTTATACATATCACAAATTACTGTCATAATTTTAAGTACTGATTTATTACCCATTTCTTTCAAAATATGTTTCTTATTGTAATCGTAATTGAAATCATAATAGGCCCTGTGTTAAGGTGCTCTATCTACAGCAGTGAGACCGGTAGGCCATGCAATTCTCTCCGTCCGTCTGTCTGACGTCTGTCACACGGGTGGATCAGTCAAAAACGGTGCAAGGTAGGATCACCAAATCTTTACCGTCGGCTGCCTGGAAGATTCTAGTTTCAGAAACTGTAAAGCTTTTCCAGAAATTCGAAGGGGGTCACCCCGAACAAAGGCACTAAATGAGAGGGGGTGGGCAAAATTTGCGATTTTTGGCCAATAAGTCGTTGTATCTCAGTAACGGTGCGAGATAAGGCCTAGGTTACTATTAATCACTAATAGAAAGTCGTAGACTGGCTCTCGATTGGCGTCGAATTCAATGACCTTGAATGACCTCAGACGCTAGAATAGGGGGTTTTATGGATTTTTTTGGCGATTTCGGGCTGCGACACAAGTCTATATCATTCACATGGTGGCGCCACGAAACTATCGTTATACGATCCAGATAGAGAATTTGGTATTTTTATATTAACTTAGCGTGAACACCCCAATTTTCCGCTAAACTACTGAACCGGAACTGCTATAGGCTTTCGCGCGTCTCGTGAGCTTTAGCTCAAATTTCTTGTTCCGTTTCACGTCACATAAATGCCACTGCACAAAACCAACTCATGACGTGTCGCAGTCCAACTGCGATATGTATAACTTGTCATGTCGAGTCTTTTATCTGTGCTAGGCCCATGTCTGACGTTATACCCCTACAGATCACCTGCCACATTTCGATTCCCTGTCAATCTACTTGTGGCTTGTGGCAGTGATTAATTAATTATTTTCCGACGAGCAAAACACTAGAAGCTCAGAAGCCGTAAAAAAACGCGCGATGTTTCGTCCTACTTAGAAATGCACTTAGTGATAAAAGCCGTAATATATATCTAACTGTAATAAACGTTTGTAAACATTTTTTGTTATAACAAAGTAACACGTTCTTAACGTTTTGTTGTTTTTATTAAACGTTAAAAGGTCAATAGGCCTATACAACAATTTAAGTGTTATTACTGAAAAATGATAATTGATGTGACAAATGTGAAAAACCGTGTCCTAATAAAGCTCTGGATTCAACCACTATGTCAGATTTAGTTTAGTAAAAAACCTACGTCAACTAAAAAGAAAATCACGTTTTATACAACGTTTTTAAACTTAGGCTTATTCAACTTTTTCTTGTAAAACATAAATGACTAAGTTTTAAACTTTCTGCTATAAATATCCTTTTGTTTTTTTTATATAATTTGTGTCGTCTATCTCTATAGTCTATTCTAAATAAATCACCGACAGAGATTCAACTGTAAAAGACTCACTTGTATTGCTGTGTAATGTCCAACACTAAATATGTAAACGTTAACAAGATGTGTTAAGGTGATCATTAAGGCAGCAATCATAAGCCTGTCAGACAGCAGAACATGTAAATTATACATTTTCTCTGATCAGTCTATAATAACAAAATGTACGCAAATAAGAAATATGAAATTACCTGACAATGATGATGATGGTGATGGTCTCTGCTGTTGGTCGTGTTTCTCGACTTCACCTACAATACAAGCGTATTGACTTATCCGGCATACAAAACACATCTACAATGTAAAGGCCATAGCTATAGACTACCTGTAATGCCGTGTATACCTGCAGCTTCCGTTGTTATTCTATCATCTTAGCAAATTGCCAGACTAGAAGACAGGTAACCCTGACGATAGTTTCTTCGGAAAAAATAAGCCAATAATGTCGTTTTCAAATTCGACGTTGTTTTGGGCCGAATCGGTACTGTTCAGTCAATAACATAATGTTTAACTGCTTTTGACTGTCACTTTGGCACTTTCGAGGTTTTTACAAGAAATTTGACCTAATGCTCAAGAGACGCGCAAACGCCATAACAGTTCCGGTTCAGTAGTTTAGCTGAAAATTGGGATGTTCACGCTAAGTCAATATACAAATACCAAATTCTCTATCTGGATCGTATAACGATAGTAGCGTGGCGCCACCTTGTAAATGATATAGCCTTGTGTCGCAGCCCGAAATCGCCAAAAAATCCATAAAACCCCCTGTTCTAGCGTCTAAGG
>Ga0209454_1003403_pt1 | contig 11365 bp, 5 predicted proteins | sample WorMetHERISLAND1_2_FD_187400 | JGI IMG/M metagenome (GOLD analysis project Ga0209454, IMG submission 187400) | Marine gutless worms symbiont microbial communities from Max Planck institute for Marine Microbiology, Germany - Olavius geniculatus... | ecosystem: Host-associated > Annelida >...
GAATACATTAGCCTATGTCTTAAGTGTGGTGTTGATGTTGGTTCTTGTTCCGTAAGTGCTATTTGTTCTGCAGTTGTGAGTAATTTTGATTCAGTTGTCAAGGTGTCTGGTGCTTGCTAATGTGTCTGTTTATTTTTCTCTTCTTTTTTTGTTAAGTTTGTCATATTGTCTGTTTGTCTCTCTCACTGTCTGTTTCTGTCTGTCTGTGTATGTCTGGCGTGTAGTGTTGCCTTGATTGGCGAATAAACATAAACATTATGCGCCCCGCAATTCCCAGCCAGACAGGCCAGTACTCGATTTATATACTCCGGAGAGATGGAAGACTGAATTGACCTTAGTGTTGATTATATCCGAAATTCTTTACTTATTCCCACAAGGCACTTGATAGCAACGCGACCGGTGTCGTGGGAAATTTGTCGCATCTGGAAAATTCTTCCCACCTCCATATTGTCATAATGTAACTAACGCTATAACCCTAACCCTAACCCCAAATTTAACCCTATCCTTAATCTTAACCCTAACCCGTACTGCTGCGTGTGGGAATAATTTTCCGGTGCGACGAATTTTCCGCTACACCTGCAGTCGAACCATCAACCTCGCGATCCCAAGTCCAACGTCTACTGTTTGGCTACGAAACCACTTTAGTCCGATGTTTACCAAATTTGGACTATGGTGTTGTATAGGGGATGCAATTCTAAATTTACAGTTTTAAAATAATCGGTCAAAAAATTTCGGATATGTGGGGATTAAAACAGAATTTAAATGAAAAGACTTGATGTTTGGCCTTATGCCATGATGTCGTCGAATGTGATCAATTAAACGGTATGTAGGGGTTTAAGCCTTTGAGCGTACCCGCAACTCGTCTCTGTTATATGCCTATACGTGGAACGCAGTGATATATTACAATATGTACCCCCATTTGCCCCGTGCTGAGGAGTCAACTTATGTCATGGCTTGGCTGTCTACTATACGAAGTCTGTTGAAGAGTTTGCCAACTGAATGCACGGCAAGGGCCCAGACAAGACCGTGACGACGAACTGGCGTATTGTATGTCTGATGGGCGTTTTGCAGTCTAAAACAGCTCGTCGCTCACTCTACCTACGATATTACCCTCACCCCTCATTTGACAACATCAATAGTGATTGCTATGAGGAGACACGGGAAGGGGGAGACAGCGTTTTGGCCCGGTATGGCCCGTATGGGCCGAACTCGATTGGGAAAGTTTACAAGGCTCTCAAACCCTTAGTCGGGTGTGTATGAAGAGCAGCCTCATCCGTCATTTTGGCGTCTTTTTTCGGCGTTTTGGTTTCTCTTGGTATTATATTTGTTTATCCGTAAAATAATTCGAAAATACCGACCAGAAAGTAGGAAATGCCGACGAAGTACTCGTAGCTGGCATATTCCCATTGCTGGGCGACTCCGGCAGAGTAAGTCCGGACGGCACATGATAACTGTGCATAAATGTAACAATCATTGCAGCACAACTATAATATCATATTAAGTCAGACTGACATCTGTGTTTGCATATTCACAGGCCTACAGCAGGGTGTAATGCATAGATACGATATGAGTATAGCATATGCAGAGATCTGCAGTTACGTAATGTGTGGTTTCTTTAATGCCTGGAATTGCCGGGATCTGAACCCACAACCTGTTGATCGCATGTCCTATGCACTAACCACTATTCCACTACGTCACAGTGCTTTATGGGTTCGCACAAGTAGACACAACTGAAACGGGAGACAAACATTTATCCCTGGACGTTTTTATTCCGGACGTTTTCCCTTAAATATTTTCTCGCTCGAACATTTTTGCCCGTTTTCAAAAACCCAGGACATTTTCGCTTCCATCGTGTGCAACGCTACACAAAATACATATGCGAATAAAACAAGAAATTTGAGCTAATGCTCACGAGACGCGCGAAAGCCGATAGCAGTTCCGGTTTAGTAGTTTAGCTGAAAATTGGGGTGTTCACACTAAGTAAATATAAAAATAATAAATTCTCCATTTGGATCCCATAACGATAGTTACGTGGCGCTACCTTGTGAATGATATAGACTTGTGTCGCAGCCCGAAATCGCCAAAAAAATCCATAAAACCCCCCATTTTGGCATTCAAGGTCATTCAGTGTCATTGAATTCGGCGCCAATCAAGAGCCAGTATACGACTTCCTATTAGTAGTAGCTGCTTTCGCGCGTAAAAACTGCAAGCAATTCATTCAACGTTGTATAAACGCTGATATGGAACAAGTACCGGTAACGTTCAATTTGTTTTGTCCTCAGTAGTCGGGTAAACGTCTAAGCCAGCACACCTTATGTTCGTGTTTATACTTTTTTGGCTTTTGCACAAAATAATAACTTACTGATATCGTTTGCAGTGTTATAACTCTTACTTCTTACTTACATATTTATTTATTGCACAACGTAAATTTTCAAATAACAGTAGTAAGGGCCTAAAAGTTACCTTTAAATTAATTAAAAATATAACTTTCAACTTAGTTTCAAAGCAAAAATCAGTTTCCCGACTACTACGTCGTATATTAAATGTTAAACTTGACTATAGCGATATCGACCTCGATATCGATTTTGTTTATCTCGTTTTCGACATCGCAAAAGTTTTTTAGTCTTGGCCTCACACTACTGGCCTCGTCCTCGTTCACGTCATATTCTGGCTTCATTACCAGTGCTGTACGTACTATTTAAGTCCGGCAGTGAAATGGAGTCAGACTTGAGTCCTTATTTTTAGGACTCAAAGGCGGACACGGACTCAAACACACAGGACTCGTATTCATAATAACTTGAAAGTGAGTAAAACGAATTTTGTCATTTATTTTTCATTTCATGAGAAAATTATTGCATATTTTATTTGTGTTTTAGAGTATTTATGTTTACTGCCATGCAGTATACTTGAGTCTGGCTGCGGACAAAAGTCGGGCTCGAATCCTTATTTTTGAGGACTCGGATTCTGACACGAACTAAGAGAATTCGTAAACATCACTGCAGCTAATTGATTATCGTCAATCGGTTTACCTTTCTGCCGGTGTATCGTCGGAAGAAGTCTGCGGTGAAGTTGAAGCTGTAAGAACTGTAGCTGGCGGTGCCGCTGGCAGTCATGACGGCGTTGGGATAGACGACTCCGTCCACCACGACGGCGGCGTCCAACTTCCAGCTACCGCTCAGCGACGCGTTGTGTACGCACCGGAAGCTCACGGTGGCGTTGTCGTCCGAGTACAGCGGACCCTCGAACACCGTCGTCTGTGCGCTTGCTCCTGCAGTCAGTCGCACGATTACAGCGGAACTTAGACCATGGTAATTTCCCGCATCCAACGCTATCCGGAACGCACGCAACGCCTCTGCGTATACTTTCTTGACGCAGGCGATGGAGGAAAAGTAGATTACGCAAAAAGTGCGCGACAAACGCAATGAACGCAAGAAAAGTACGCAACAAACGCAACGAAGCGACGCAACGGGCAAAAGCGGTGTCTATTACTGTTTTACGTTTGATGCGTTCGTTGCCTCGCGTTGGATAGAAGCCATAGGCTACCTTACAGTCTTACACCACTTACTTCGGGGGTCGGCGTTGAACCCGGTTGTTCTACGAATTTTGGTGCATTTCGAGCGAAAACCAGAAGCTTAGCTCTATACACTTCCGTATGCTATGAATGACTTTTGAAACAATACCAGTTTGTGTTTGTTTTAAAATGTACCAGCGACAGAAATTTGGACAAAACCTACTGAGACAAACCACAGATATCAAAAAAAACAAATGGCAAAAAAATATTTTGACGCATTTGGTCATGCAGTAATCCCACCTCTGACTTTTTGACGCAAAACATGCCATAATAAGTTCGTCTTAGCTCTAAGACTAAGACAAATAAGAACGCCTGCGCCGTACAAACGCACAAAATGGAGATAGAGAGGTAATGCAAGGAATTAAAACGTCGTCAAAACATCACATAGTTTATTTTTTCTGTATAACTGTATTCCAAATCTAAATGCATTATTCAGCCCCAGACAGTTCTATCATATCTTGATTGCGTCATCTAAGCACGGACACCTTGGGTGGTTTTTTGGGCAGCATTGCAGCAAATTTTTCGTAGTAAAGGTTGAAATGATTGGAAACAGAATATCAGCTGACCAGAATGTTCAGTAGTCGAAATTTTTCAAGCCAAAATAGCGTCGAATATTTCTTGAGTTTGAGTTTTCTACTCATAACTAATTAATAGCAGCAACGGAGACATAGAAGTGTCGACGCAACTCTCCGCTTATAAGCTGTCGATAAGCGTTAACTATCTGCGCACGGTAAATACACTGTGAGGCATAAAAAACACGCCAAAATTTATCGATCATAACTTGAAGGCAGATTGTCAAATTTTAATAATTTTTGGTACAACTATTCCTGATACAACTTGCCATCAAATGATTATTCAAGTGTTTACCTCACCAAACATATGCGTCTGCACTACCTGAAGAAATCAAAACATATGAAATCGGCGTTAAAATGAACAAAAAATGTCAAAAACCATCCGTGACATTACTGAAAGTATAACTTGAAAAAAATAACGAGATTTTAATAGTTTTTGGTATACCTGGCCAACAAACGAGCGTTTGAATTTCCTGTTTACCTAACGTCTGTTGCTGCATTACATGAGGAAACTGAACAAATGCAACAACAGTTGAAAAAAGAAAGAAAAACATCAGTAAATTTAATCCTTCCAGATATGTAGCGGTATTGTAGCTCCTAACAGCCCTGTTCATAATCCATTCGACAGTGTTTGCAGTGTTCTGCAACAGCGAGTTTTTGGCAGGTTGTTTGGGAATATCAATGAACTCAAGAAGCGACTGGTTGAAGTCCAAAGCAGAACATTATCAACACTGCTATCAACGCATAGAGAATGCATCTCATTGCCTGTGCTTACACCAATGGCCGATATTTCGAATATTTACTGCCAGCAGTTGCACAACTAGACAATTGGATAAACTGTCAACCCAAGTTTTAGAAATTTGGACAAAATGTGCCAATGTGCGTTATTAAAATCAAATAATGATATTGCATTGAATAAAAATGTAATATTTTGCGCTTTTGTGTTCCCAGGTAGTGCAGAAAAAGACGTTCGGTAGTAGGGTGTTTTCACGATTCAACAAACGTCCAGCAAACTTTTAGCAAACTTCCAGCAAACGTCCAGCTCCATTACAACATATGGCAGCAAACGTCCAGCAAACTTTTAGCAAACTTCCAGCAAATGTCCAGCATTAACACGTGTATTTTGAATACATTTGCTGGAAGTTTGCTAGACGTTTGCTGGACCATGTAAACATCCCATAAGGTGGAAACAAATGGTCATTTGATGGCCAGTTGTGTCTGGAATATTCATATTGAAATTATTAAAATCTGACCATTCTTTTTCAAGTTACGATCGATAAATTTTGGTGTGTTTTTATGCCTCACATTGTATAATCATTGGTTCCGCAATTGACGGCAGCTAGAAGAATTAGGAGAATTGGCTTTAACGATGCAGGAAAATACACGCTTCCTTCTACAAGATGCAGATTACTAGCCTCACAGTTAAAATAACTTGGTTTTAAAGAAGACAAAGTTTTTAAAGTTTTAAGTTGCTTTTTAAGTTGCTAAAGTTTCGTTTTGAACTTTAGTGCACGAATAAAACCGACACAAAATTACGATTTGGCTATTTATTCTTTTTGTCACGTCGTTTTCTACAAATTATAGAAAAGTTCTAAAATTACGAGAAATATGTGAAAATAAATATGAATTTTTATTTTAAATTGCACAACAAAGACAAAACTTTAAAAGAAATTTTTTTCGAATTTGTGATGTTTTTACGTTTTTTTAAAGATTTAAAACCCAGTTTTTAAAGCATATGCTCTAACTTTGACAATCCCGTAAGTTGTCAGCAGTCTATGGTAGGAATGGCTCGAAATATGAGCATGCGTTTATACAAAAATTTAGGCCCGTTTTCGTGACCGCTAAATGTTCAACTTCAAAGGCCTCAAAAATGACGCCAAAGTTGAAACTTGCATTTCACCCACCTTTCGATGCCGCCTAAAATGCCAGATTGTCAATATTTGTCTGCACGTAATTTCAGCAATTGTCGAGCCATCTGACGGAAAATATTTTTAGAAAAAACCAATTACATTTTTTTAAACTAAAAAAAGAAAAATCCAAAACTTACCCGCTGTGAGCATCACAACGGCGACTAAAGCCTGTGCCAAGATACGGTAGGTCGCCATAGCAACGGTTGTCCTTAGCAACGCCGAAAACAACTGCTACCTTTCGTGCCGCCGCATCTTCGAAGCAGCTGCTTCTACTACGCGATTTAAACCCGTTTTTGGACGATTTTGTGCGCTATTCAAGTACGGTAGGCCTATAGGCCTAATTGTTATGATATAGGCATGCTCAGCTCTCACCCGGGCAACGGTTGGTTGGCTTAACTGGTTTTTGGTCTAAAAGTGGTCACGCCTCGACGATTACGAACAACAAACAGGAGCTGGTCGCTAACGACAGTGAGGCGCCGATTACTTGTCCATAGCAGAGTTGGATTATGGGGTGTTTACACGATCCAGCAAACTTCCAGCAAATGTAATGCTGGACGTTTACTGGATCGTGTAAACACCCTATTAGAGTTGAGAAATATTGTTAGCAATAGAATAATAGTAATTGTTAGCTGTAGCGAAATTTACTGGATGACCATGTTATTGAAATTAAGTCGCACAGTTAGTATATTTTTAAAAAGTTAGATTTTCATTTAAAATTTAACAGCGGCTGTGCCAGTTCTAAACTTCTAGCTTTGCCCCGTAGGGTTGGTTGTAACTTATAATTTGTACTTTAGTATCAACGATGTAAAAGCTCAAGTTCAAGTAAGTTTACTTCAATTTTTTTCCCGTACTTAGCCAATTTATTTAAAACCCTTTATCTTCGTCATCTTTTTCTTCTTGTCGTTCTTTTTCTAACCGTTCTTCTACATAGGCCTAATCTATGGAACAGTATGCCGTCCGCAAGAGTCCGATATTTCACATGGTGCTTCATTAGACCTTTGGGGTGTGACGAGATCCTAGACAGCAAAATGGTGTATAAAACCCGATCTATACGAAAGTCTGAAACTGTCCGTCACTAAACTATAAGTGCTGCGCCCTCTGTCGGTGTTGTTATTAAACGGTGGGCGGTGATGAAATGTGTTTGACCGTATACCGTATATCAACAGTCAATCACTGTCAACGTTCGGCACCGCACGACTCTCTCTCTCAGTGTCTAACTGTTTGTCTGTCTGCTTGTGTATGTGCGTTTGGTAGGGCGTTCAACTAGTCTTATACGCCCTTCACACACAATCACAGGGCTTGGAGTGGAAAAAAATAAGTGCCGGGTATGGGAACTGTTGGAGTGTGGCTGCAGATCTAATAGTTTGTATTGAATAGTATTCTTTTGTAGCTGTATTTTACCGTCACTGACGAAAAAAACTGGCTGCATGTGTTCCAGGCTGCCAAAGAAGTGCCGGTAAAATGCATACCAGACCTCACCGTTTCACTTCAAGCTCTGCGCGGACAACTATAGTCAGCAGTGTCAGTTGAACAGCTAAAACCTCGTTTCTATGACCATTGATTCTGGAAAAATCTGTGGAATTCTCTACTGCATAATGTTTTACTTAACACTTTATCGTGTGGTCAATGTTGGACGACGACTAGGGCCTACTCTGTGGAAGTCAGACGTTTTTTTAACTTCAGTTATTCCCCCAAACGGGATGTAATTCATTTATAAATAATACGATATAACGCCTGGTGAAATGACCGTCCATGACGTCTGTTATGTTAGCTTTGATTAAAGCGTTCAGAGCAGCGTTAACGTAGCGGCAGTGGAACTGAGTCACCTCGGGGTAATTGCTTTCTCTCTGCGACCGGAAGTCAGACGCTGGCCTTAGGACATAAAGCGGTACGGTCGGCTTTGCCTAGCGACAGTTGTGCTTCTTGTACTTTGGGCTACTTCTCTTCTGCTTTTGCTTAAGTAAACTTTACAGCGATTGTTTCAACTTTTAGGCTACTCGTTTACAATATTTGGCTACTTTGTCTGCTGAACCAGCTGTCGACCATGTGCTAAACTACTGCCTGTCTGTGTGTGCTTGTGTTGAGTGCATGAAGACAGTCACTTTTGTTATATGGCTTGTAGCCTAAGTTTGGAAAAATTGATTAGTTGTCATTGGCACAAATCAACCCCATTTCATTTTTAGCACTGCGGCACAATTTTTTTAGTTCAACTTTGAAAAAGTGGCGACATTTAGGCTAACGAATGACAATAGTCATAATATGTGACAAAATGTTTTGATGTTTTTCTTAATTAGCCTGCAAAAATGATTAGTAAATATGATCGCGAGTTGGTTAAGGTTTTGTGCCAGGAAAGGAACTGGAGCTCACAAGGTGTGTTAAGTGAGTTTTCCGGGAGGAATTTGAGCAGGAAAACAAGTGTGGGCTGGATGCTGAAGAAAACCTCACTGGCGAACAGGCAGTCCTCTATCCGCGATCAGTTCGCACGTCAAAATTTCGGAAAACATCGAACTTGTGGAGGAGCTCATTCGCAGTCATGAAAGTGCTCTGCACGTTTGCAAATAGGCCTATTCGTATGAAATTAAAAGGGAAACTGGCATTCCACGTCTGTTTGGCGCATTGCACAGCACTATTTTCGATAGAAAATCAAATATGGTGCTGATCTCATCAGCATTGCTGAAGTTATTGTAAAAGAAAATGGTCTTACTTTTGTGGTTTACGTAGGCCTAAGTTTTCAAGTTACTGGCCGTCACTGCCAGTGATAGGCGGTCCTACTGATAGATAGTTTTTTTGTTATCAACTTATCAGGTGTATCTATCTTCAACTCTCTGCGTTAGACCTAATTATTGCGGTTGTTTATATGTAAGCCTATGCATAATGTCTGTATTAGTGTAAACATTTTTTTTCTCAACAGGACTGCAGTCCGGCAAAAAGGGATGAAAAATAGGCCTGCGGATTCAAAGAAAGCAATAACTGCAAACTCAACAAAACGCCTAGATCTAGGTCCCCTAATAGGCCTACATTCTCTTACACTGGTTTAGTCTTGCTATTATGAGAGTGAAAGGTGGAAATTCTTGGCAGAATTTCTACTTTTCACAGTGGCAGAGCTCAGCGTTAAGGCGCCTCCTTGCGCCGTGCGTCCGCACTGTGTAGAAAACTTATGGGTTTTAAATTACGACCCTAGCAACGTCACGTGGCATTAAGGGATGTGAACTATCTACGCGATGTCCGACCGAGTGATGGATTGGTTTTGGGCCATATCATTCAAGTACAGCAATCAAAACTAGTCTTCGCGGAAGCATGATGCATGCAGGCCGAGGGTTGCGATCGATTGGTCAATATCGGACCGTGCTGCTATGCAGTGCGCTGGTGGCGCCGCGCTGCGAACGGCAGCGACGTTGATCGTTTCGCCGTCATTCGCTAGGGGCACGCTGCGGCCGCGATGGGCGTACACAGCGTCCAGGCTAGTTTCTCTATTCGTACGGCGGCATCACGTAAACAAACGCGCCGGCTCGCTGTAGCTCGGTACGGCAAGCGAAGCGTATCGACTGTCGACACCGTTATGAATTTCTCACGCGATATTACGGCATTCTACAGTTAAGACACAATATGCCGTCGTCTTAGCGTGTACAGACGTGCGTTGAGATGTGCCAGCCTGCCTGCATTTGCCGATGATTCTGGAGAGATGATTTTGCACTTGGCTCTGCGTTGAATCAACCACGCACGCGCTGAACGTTGGCATCGGCAAAGGGCCGCGTTGCTTGCCTGCTACTGTTCGTAACTCACTGCTATTATGCAACGGCGTCATTTACTGCTCGTATCGTCCTAGCTAATAGCCATAGCTCAATACATTTGCACATCCCACGTCGTTGTCGCGGCACAGTCCAATGTTTAATGGTCACATAATAGCTGGTTGACGAAGAGCCGAAGAACGACGACGACAGAATGCCTGGTCTGGTGATGTTTGGACGCAGATGGGGATTCGGCTCGGACGATCTCGTCGTCACGACCGTCGTAGTGGCTGTTCTGCACGCTGTCTGGTACGACACGTTACGTCACTCCACGTACATTTCTGTCTTACTTATTTACTTAACAGCTAGCTGTCGTAAGTGGAGTGTGGTTGTTGTCATGGAAACGAGTTGTGGTTTCGTATAGAGGTACGCGGTGGGTGGTCCACTCCCCGCCTGATTACCGACCCCCTTGGTTTTTAGTGTATTCTAAGGTTAAACAGATAAACAGAAAATGACAAAAATTAGCAGAAGTGTTTGGTAGACTATGCTGTAATAAACAACAACGAACGACATCTAGGCCAGAGATGTGTGGACGCGTCGGCGGACGCAATTTTTGAAGTCTTTACGGACGCGGTCGCTCCCTGAGAAAAACAGATTTCTTTACCGCAAGGTTTTTACTTTTTAGCAACAACAGTACTACAAAATTCCAGTTGCATTTGCAGTTTTTTTGCACATGCCACATAGCCCTAAGTTGCAGTATATTTTAAACATCACTGTTGCTAATAATACGGACGCGGACCCATAATTCCAGAATCCGCACATCTCTGATCTAGGCTAGGTAGCCTACTACTTGATCACTTTGTATTAAAGCAAGCACGAAGACACGCGCGGCACTGCTTGGCTGCAGTAGGCCTATCAAATTATCCATACGACGCGTTGATTCACCTCACGCTGTCAGAATAATCTGCGTGTAGGCCTAGAAGCTTCCAGCTATAATTTGTGTGATACCTTTAAATGATTTTCTTTAAATGATTTTTTCTGTGCTCTCTTGCACGACACTCTGGCGACTCCACTACCGTATAGCTCCAAAACTGGTAACTCTTGCAAAGTCCGTTCAGCTACATTACCAAATGGTCATGCACTATATCACAGGCGTGCGGTAGCACAGCCCTGTGTTAATGGCGACCGGCTAAGTAAAGGGAGAATGGCAAAATTCGACCCCGCGCAGATCCGAAACCCCTGAACCGATCGACACAAAATTTGAAACAGGTGATTACGTCCGCAAGACGACCCCCCGTGCAAAATTTCGTGCAAATCCGTCCATTGGGGGCTTCTCGGCAAATGGGTGAAATATAACGAAAATTTTTCTATGGTACCTTACCTTACCTTACCTTACCTCCGGGGTGGACAGGCTCTTACACCTGCCCAGCGCTGAGGCCGTATCAGCTCGGCCCAATGCGCGTCCCGGAATGTAACCAGAAGGTTACAGGTAGCGGCCATAAAGCCGTAACGGCTGTGAAGCCGTAAATAAACGGCTGTAAAGCCGTAAGTAGACGGCTATAAAGCCGTAGTCAGCTGTGAAGC
>Ga0209454_1003406_pt1 | contig 11363 bp, 7 predicted proteins | sample WorMetHERISLAND1_2_FD_187400 | JGI IMG/M metagenome (GOLD analysis project Ga0209454, IMG submission 187400) | Marine gutless worms symbiont microbial communities from Max Planck institute for Marine Microbiology, Germany - Olavius geniculatus... | ecosystem: Host-associated > Annelida >...
GCGAAACTGTCCGTTGGTAACAGAATATCTTGTACATAAGATATCATATTCTCTAAAACCAAAAATGTAAAATACAGCATTAACAATAGTCATGACGTGCACACTTTGCTTATGCCGCATGTCCAAAAATCCGCTTATATTCGCACATATGCCGCATATTTCCGCACATGCGATCGCATTTTTCTTGTCCGACGTTGTTTTAAGACTGCTAAATATTTTTGGTGGCTAATGATTACCGGTATTTATTTACAATTCGACGTTGAATAAATTGAATTGAAAATGTCACAATTGTGCAGAATAGGCTTATTAATAATCATGATTATGATTCTCCATCACTCGAAATTGTATATGCTGGAAATATGCAGAAAAATATGTCGCATATAGGTCTATATGCGGCATAAGCAGCATATTTCGCCAAATTCCGCATATTTTCCCGCATATTTTGCCTCAAAAAGTTCCGCATATTTTAAGAAAAATTTCCGCTATAAACCAGCATCTCTAAGTTTATGTGCATAGCTAGGTCGATCGCGAAGCGGTCGCGTCAAACGTCTAACTCTAACGTCTTTGGGTCGCGTACAGTGGTCATGTTCATTGCGTGGCCAAGCGATGAGAAGTGAGTAATTTAGGATGGTTGCAGAAATAAAAAGGGCATAATGAATTAATAATAAGCATCAATCCATCAATCTCCCTGTGTTTTGGGCAAGGGGACGCCAATTTTTACTTTGCCTCTTTTCCTAAAAAGTGGTGAAAATGCCACACGGTCTGTTAGTTGTACTGAATAATCTGTGTAAACTTTCGCACCCATTTTTGTTTTCTATAGGCCTACGCCCGTTTGTTTTCGAGTTAGGAACTTAGAAGATCGTATAACGTAAAGGACAGACGGACAGACGAACAGGCAAGACACGTTATGCGGCCCATGCGTCAGCCGCGTAATATCTCCGGCAACTAGGCTATGCTTGCACGCTCAAGCTTTGCGATCTCTCTGTCTGTCGGTCACCAATCAGCTTTGAGAGCCGGGCGGGCGCCGGGCAGCTGCAACGGTACACAAAGGGCGAGCAAGCTTCTCGCAGTTCTCGGTGGCCGCCGGCTAACGGCTTTAACGGCCACTCGATCGGCTAGTCTAGTCAGCGTCTGTGCGTGTGTCAGCTCAGTGGAGTCAGCGCTGCTTTGGCTTTAGTCAGTTCAGTTCACTGCTAGTGCCGACTGCAGCGCTGAGTACTCAGTTATCGCTGGACACTGCACAGTCAGTCTGTTCGTTGAACTTCGTTCATTCTGCTGCTGCTTTTCACGAGGTCATCACTCTTCTTCTAAGCATCTTCTCTGAGTTCTGAACTTCTGAGACAAGCTTCGTTCACCGTCTGCAGTGGAGGTCAGAAATCAGAATACTGTACTGTGCTACAGCTCTGTTTTCGTTCGTTACTATTTTCGGTTTTAGGCATATATCGTGTATAGGCCGCATTACGCATCTTGCCCGTCCGTGTCTTTGTCTGTCTTGTATCGTGCGCTGCACAGTTTTGAAGTCGTTCCGTTGAGTGGCGCTAACAAAACAGCCAGTCAATTCGTGTTCTGTGGGCGTGCGGGGAATCCGACTTACGGTGCATATAGAGCATGCTGCTAATTCTAACTTAACGATAACAATATCGGTTGAAATAAGCATTGCATGTGCTTCAAATGTACGCGGATCTGCGGATGTCGCAACGAGTAACGCTGTAATTAAGCTGTAGTTTATTAGTTTAACCATCCCCCAAGCCTAGCCCTAACCCCGATGCAACATTCGCAGATTGGCTTTTTATCAGCGAAGATTATATACCCCGTGAAAATTCAAGGCAGATAGCGTAAAGCGACTACGTATTTGCCGTGATTTTTTGCGTAGGCCTATATAATGCGCAAATGTCGTTTTACTGTTGGATATTATGTCGTGAAAATTTATGGACGAAAGCGTACAAAACAGAGCTAGGAAATTAACGATTGATCATTGATCATTAGGGCCTAATTCTAGCTATACTGTGATGACAACGTCAATGTTCATGACAAGCTCCTGCAAGAAAAAGATGGCTGTAGCGTGGCTTGGAAGTTGGCGTTGCTAGTACCGTGATTCAGCCACACCACAGCCTACATCGGCGGCAACATCAAACAAACGCGTAGTTTTGCTCAGCAACGTGTAACGTATACCCAGATGTTAATTTTATTGGCGGTAGATTGGGTCAAGCTTCATGATTGGGTACACACCGACTAGATACAGAAGGTCTACAGTCAGAAGCTTCCCCGTTTATCCAGACATGTGCGTGATTTTCGTTTTTTTTTTTTGGTTGAAGATGATGAATGTCATAGCACGCTGTGACGGGTGATTGGAACTACGCTAGCAGCAGATGAACGTGATGCTGATGAGTGATGAGTTTACACGGCTGCTGCTGCTGCTGCTGCTGAGCCGGAAGCACCGTCGCTGTGCGTATAGCGGGCCAGTTAGTCGGAACGCTCTGAAACTTAAGCTTACAGTTTCCTGAGCTGCGCGATCGATCTACAGCTGTAGGTTTAATTTGCTCGCGTCATTTTTCTCGGCTGGCGCGTTCGTTTAAAGAGATTTGTTACGTACAAGGTACGTGATTCAGTCACCCCGCAAAACTGCTACCATTTAATTATTGCTGTCGTTTAAAATACACGCTCGACTTTTTGATTCTCCTAACAAAAATTAACACGATATAGGCTTAGACCGTAAATCGCCGACATAAAGGGACACAAAGACATTTGGGTGGCCCCGCCGTCGCTCAGAAATTAAAGTACACCAGAATGCACCATTTTGAAAAAAAAACATTCAGAAGTGTTCACCCCAAAGGGGCTCCGTGAGAATGTCAGGGGGCCCGCGAGAATGTTTCCCCGGGCCCCGCTGTGGCTCTCGACGGGCCTGTATAGGGCCTACTGTAAGTCGTTTAGAGTTCGGCTGTTGAATGAATAGGAAGCAGGTAGGCCTAATACGTCTGATAGGCCTATGCCTGATTCTGATTCCAAGTTGCAGACTGAACGAGTCGCACTGTATTTAGAGTCATAGACTCTTTGACTGGCTGTAGTGACTCATTCGCTGGGCTGACCTCATCACGTAGTCGGTCATCGAGGCGACTCAGCCGCCGAACAGACAAGTCGGCCGGTCAGTTACGCCGCTGCATTCCTTACATACCTACAGCAGCTGTGACCTGTAGCCCTGCCGGTAACCGGACACTTCGGACCTAACTTTTCGGTCCGAGGAGCGAAGACTAGGTCCGAAATGTCCGGTAAGCGCCCTGCCTCTGTAGCCTGACCCTCGCGCCCGCACCGTGACCTATACTAATTCGTATACTCAACTCATTGCTGCCAGCTGTATGGGGGATGATGAGCAGCCAGATGGTAAACAGAGGATTAGATGATGACGCACTGGCCCAGTCTCTGCAGGCTGTAAACGCCTGGGGAACAGAACTCAACGTTCCAGATTTATGCGTAGATTTAGTCCTTTGGGCGAATTTGAATATAAATTCTGTACTACTAAGTGTACTTTTCCTATTAGATCGTACTCGGCCCGGTTCTACTGTGTCCCGTATCAGCCAAGTCTTCTATAGTACACTCGACTTTCTACCAATTCTATTTCAACTCAGCCTTCTACCCTCAGCGGGAACTGAAGCTACGGGACTACAAGAAACAAGTTCCCGCGGCGGGTAGGAGGCTGAGTTGAATTGGGAGAAAGTTGCTACTCTGTGACTTGGCTGATAGGCAACCGTGTTCAGATCTTTTGCATTATGACCTGAAATGAAGTGACCACCTTCGGCATGTTGCTGGCTGACACGCTGACGATGCTGGCGGTAAACGACAGGCTCCCGCAGCCAGCAGTAGGCCTAATAACGTGTGTAGAGTGCTCGAAGTACGCCAGAGTCGTTATCATCATTTCAGTAACTGGGAAAATTCCAGTCGTTCTAATTTGGGGACATTGTAGGTCTATTATGTCTCTGCAAAGCGTCCGGCCCGTAAAACGACTGCGTTTACCGTAGTCCACAGGCGCAATCAGGTGGTGGTATTTTGGATTGTGCAGCTTAACTCCAGTGCACTGCACTGCATGGCGCGATTGCAAACCATTACAAACTCTGATCCATCGTTTCCTCCCCTTGGACGTCAGCTCCGTCACAAGTTCTGCATATACGTTTTTAAATATTCTTCTGTTAATCATCGCCTTTTTAACTTTTTGCAGCATTTTGTGTGTTTTTTTGTGTTTTTGCATCTACGTTTGTTTTATACAATAAAAGATTTGCTTACTTGCTTACTTTCGTACTAATAAAAACGGTTGTACATTTCAGACTTCTTCAAATGCTGAAACCGTTTTTATGATGCGGTGATTTTATGACTGTGTAGCCGGGGTTATTAAAACTGCACGACGTTATTTTGACATTGCAGGGCCTGCATGGTCTGGTTAGCGTTATGGAAAAAGCCGGTATAGGGCGGTGCCGACTGCGTGTTCTAATTTATACATTTCAGTGGATGGACAGACGTGCTCTGTGCATATACTACACTTATCAAGTTTGTGCAGTAAAACTAATGAAATCTGTACCAGTTAACTTGCAATCCGGAACTTTTTCATGCCCCGAAATGCGTTTACGACCGGGGCTATGCCCAGGGCCAGAATCTGCTAGAGAAGCTTACAGCGCTGCCCCTCCAAAAATCCCACTCTCGGTGTCGAACAGATTGGCTTTTTTCTGTCAGAAGTTTCTAGCTGTCTGTTGGAAAATTGCAGCTTCTTGCCTTCTTGCCCAACTTTTTGGGGGCGTTGGTATGTCTGCTAGCTGCAAACCGCAGGTCCAGTTGTTCGTTTAGACGGGCAGAGGATGGCCGCATGGTGCGCTGCGGTATCATTATCTCATACCAATGAGTTGCCACTTCAGAGATTGTCAAAGCGGTTCTGGCCACGAGTCTGTCTCACGTAAGAAGCGATATTGCAAGTACTGGACTTTACCTTTTTTCACCTTTTTCTTAACTCATGACGCCGCTAGTTCTGGGAACAAGTGCTTGTCGCCTGGGCGCCTGGCTGATATCACTGCGTCGTTTCTGTAAAGCAGACCTTGAGCGTAATGGCGGTTGTAACTCGTAGGCCTAGTAAGTAAACACAGTCACCCAGTCGCCATTATCTGCTCATGGCATTTATAAACGGTACTGTGTCGTTCTGTCGGTCAGCTGTCGGTTTGCGTTGTACCTCGTGACCGCATGCGCGCGTGGTTAGCTCAGGCTGGGCTGGCTGGTTTGCTGATTAGAATACTCGAGGTCAGATTTCATATCTTTGATGTGGACATTTTCCATTTCACCTCTCATCGTGTAGGCCTAACGGTCTGCGTTCTCAGGCGTCATGGCAATGCTGTAAGATTTGCGAGCGGACTAGCGGAGCGGGCTTTTGCTTGGTTACAAACTTGATTTTCAACTGTTGGCGACTTGCTCAAGAACTGGCCTAGTTTTCGACCAAGGATTGGACCAATATAGAGTTTATTCTTCTGTGGATGGACGCTGGATGTTACAACGCTGAGCTAAACGTGTTTAAACGCCAGACTCTGCCTTGACTTGAAGGTATCCGTTGATATACATGTAAATGACGAATACGCTGTGCTGATAGTCACTTGTGACACCGCAGATGACTTCGTAGCCCGAAGTCGAAGCTCACAATAGGCTATTATTCTTTTTCTGTCGGGCTTTACTTCCAGTCTTTTTAGACGAATAAACTTGTTAATGTCGTGCCTGTTTTCTCCCCGTGTGTGTAAGCATATAGGTTTACATTGCTTAAGCACAGAGTGTCATTGTGAGACACGAATTCAATCGGACTGGATTAAACGAATCCGGATCTCGATTTGCTCAGCTCTAATGCGTGAGTGTGATGCCGGATGCGTTATCAGCCAGTCACGCAATGCAAGTAACAATTATCCCACCGTTTAGTCGCACTGTCAGCCCAACACGGACGGTACGCATGTACAGTGTTGTCGTCCGCTCTGGCAAACTCAGTCACAGGATCGTGAAATCGCGTGATTTTCTATAGGTGAGCTATTAACCGCTGAGTATGTGGTAGTTCTCAAGGTCACGATCTGGCGCGGAACTCTCTCTGGTAAAAGTCACAGCTACCTGAGCTATGGATTGACAATTCGAAAATACAATTCACGAATTTTTACGAACTTTAAAATGACAGCTAGGTCACGAATTCTCAATCTGTTGCTATAGCGCACATAATTAGCGATTCACTGAGGTCTGACATTTTGAAATTTGTCGTGTATTTTTGTTATTTCTTGAATTCCAGGTTAACAGAAAAATAGCAAATTGTCGTCTGTGATTGCCATGTGCATGCACACATCAATGATATTAGACTTTGGTTTTGGCCTTGAAGCTAAGTGTCTGTAGGAAAAAAGCCTATAGTGTCTGCATTCTGGTTCTGACGTTACTTACTGTGACTGCTGTAGGCCACACCACGTCGTAAAAATCACGTGCGGCTGGATTGACATTCACGATAAGATATGATAGGCCTAGCGCGCGTATCGTTGTAGACGAAATTGAAATCTTGCACTTGGCACACGTACTTAGACACACCCCGTTCACGTGCAACGTCCATGCTAATATGACCGGAGAAGAGCCGAGTTCATGCAACAGATTCCTGCGGCTATCCGCGAGCAGTACTTAGCCTGCCTTGCCTAGAGCGAGGCCTGGCGATCTTGTTCATTTTTATGCCTCGCCCACATGGAATGAGTCCTTGCTCGGGCGCGAAAGAGAAAGTTATAACAGCGTTCTGACGCTACCTTTGGTTGCCCAAGGAGCATACTGCTAGAATTCTATAGGTCTCCATGGGTTGCCAAAGCCCGGGCGTCAAACAGCTGCGTTTAGGGGCCTATCCACGGAGTCCTGCAGACGGTGTAGCTCCAGCGAATTCAGCACTCCATGGTTCACCTGAGCATTATGCTGCGTTCCATTGGAATCGTGAACTCATGTTCACCGTGATCACGAGTGCAGCACAATCTGTAAACACACGTCCGCTGCTTTGGATGCCGAGTACAGTCCGAGGAAGGTAGATAGATACTATACAGCTAGTTATTCGATACTCCTTGCGGCCATTGCGCGTGCAGACAGTGGAAGAGCGGCGTGCGTCTTGGACTCACGGGATATGAGATGAATAGACGCCGCGTGTGAAGTGAACTGCGCCTACTAGGCATCTCGGCCAGTGGCGTAGGCTGGTACCCTCCAAGACACGATTTTCGGCGCTATGGCAAAACTTTCTCACCTGAATCATAACGAATGATTGAAATATGTGAAGGAGAAATGACCTGGTTGGATATGTGTTTTAATGTTGATAAGTCATGTCTGCTTAGGTGTGGTCCTAGATACAAGAAGCCATGTGTTGCTATTTTACATGGTAATTTACTTCGTGAATGGTCGACAGTCAAATACTTGGGTGTTACTTTTGAGAGTGGCTTGAAAGTCAAAGTCTCACTTGCAACCAAGAGAATGAAGTTTTCTTAAATCTTTTAATTATATATATATGGCTGTGTTGTGTCCACTGCCTCTCCAATGTTATTGTGTCATTTACTTCATACTTATTGTTTGCCCATTTTATTATATGGTCTGGAAGCTGTTACTATCTCTAATGCTAATCGCCAAACCCTGTATGTTACTTGGAAAACTGCCTTGTATAAAATCTTTAAATTAAACGATGAGTTTTTTGTTGTATGTGCAATATTGTCTTGGTATTCTGCCTATATCCTATGTATTTGATTTACGCAAATTATGTTTTCTGTTTAAACAAAGTACTCATATTATTTCTGTTCGCAATATTTTACGATGTGTTTGGTTTTTTGAGTTTAACAAATTATGTTCAGTTTACTCTGTAGGTAAACTTTCTCACGGACATTTTAAAGCTTGTGTTTGGTATGCTTTTTGTGTCTTTGTAACTTAGGTTTATTGTTTGTCTTACTTTCTGTCTGTCTGTTTCACTCTACACTGCTTTTGTGTGAATAAAGATTATCATAAGGCCAGCCATAACCCTAACTTTATGCTTAACCCTAGCCCTAAGCGAAAATCGCTGTTTCCAGCTTCTTGCTGGGAAACTTTTATGACAGCGCCCATTTTTTCAGCAACTTGAAAATTGCGCATGTTGCTCAGCAGTCGCCTCTTTACTTCAATGAAACGACATTTGCGACCACTAGACGCGTTTTCTAAGCTTTTGGGGCGTCCGAATGCATTTTCGGTCGTAACTTCTCTCGAATCCTGCAGCAGGGAAGCTTACAGCGCTCCCCCAGACCTACTAGCTGATGGGAAGGGGACGGTTAGCCCCTCCTCAAGGACTTTTCTCTTGTCTCGGTCTTTGCTCTCGGTCTTCGCCCTTAAAGTTTCAGCCCTTCGGGGCTCAGCAGTGCACCTAGGCCCGATACGAATTCCTGGCTACTCCTCTGATGTCGGTCGGTCAGCATGACACATGGTGTTGGTTGATTCACGGACGCCTCTCTGTGGCAGTATCTGCTAGCACCTCACCTATAGCGTCATGCTTGTATACATACACTGAGTGAGTGCCAGGCTAATTCATGGCATGCAGGCCAATCTGCCGCTGGAGCAGCTATACGGCTTATCTCTTATCTCAGTATACAGATTGCTCTGTGGACCCTGCACGTGTCTGTCTGAGACGCATCTAAACTTTGCACCGCCGGCCGGCTGTGTATCATGCTTCCAGCGTGCCATGAAACTGAGTCCGATCCCGTCCAAGCGTAGGGTGTTTCAAAGGAATCTTAGTTAAGCTCAGCTTTGGTCAAGTAGAACCACCATCTGTAAGCTGTTTCAAGTCACGACTCGACCGTCACTAGAGAGATATGGGCGTTTAAAGCCAGGGGCATCGAAGTCCATTATCAACTGAGTTCCTAGTTCTAAGTTGGTGAACTGAAGCATTAATTGCTTGGTCTTACGGACGAAAGGGGCGTCTGGATTATGGACTCTTATACCTCAAGTATACTCCAGTGCGCGGTCCTATTGTAGAACTATAGCCATAATATTGAGTCACCACATATCTCGTGGTGCTTGGTTATAAACTCGCCTAGCTGTCTAGTATCTACTGCATGGGAGTCCATGGCTTGACCAGTGCAGGGAGATCTTACATTCTAGCTATTATCCAGATCTCCCTGGCTAGCGCTACTTACTTGACTGCAGGCGCAGGGCGTAGACTGCAGGTCTGAGTTTGTGTTTTCAATAATTGAGCTGTCATCGATACCAGATGCGAGCGTCAAAACTAAAGCTGACTGGAGAACGCCCCACAGGCCACATTCACCATGCCAACCTCATGACGTAGAGTAGGCGGCTTATAGGCGCACGCGCATGTGAAGATTTTCCGCTTAAATATTATCAAAGTTAGTAGTGCAGTGTGTGCAAATGGTTTCGACGAGATCATTTCGTGAAATTTCGGTAGTATATTGCGGACGAAAATGCTTATTGGCAGTGCCCAAAGACCCAGCTGACTGTTCCCCATCAAATACGACGTATAGGCCTGCTTCAAAATGTTGGCGGTAGAATAAGGTAGATGCGAAAAAAATGTTTACTGCATGGGTCAGCAAAATGGGCCAGTGCGTCACAATTCACAAATTTGGCTGACGTTTTGATTCCGCTATCCTGTTTGTTCGTATTTATAAATTAAGTCATAATGGCTGGCAGTCTATACACGGAGCAGGCGTGGATGAATCAGGACGGCCTTGGCATTACGGAGAACGCTGAAAGTCCGACCGAATAGCCGTGAGAACAGAAACGGCTCTAAAAATCAGACAACGAAGAACAGTCTCTGATTGAGATGGTCGTTAATCCAGCAGCACGCATATACATGTATCTTGTGGACGGATTGAGAAATGTGAAGACTGGACGAGTTGCTGGCGACGGACTGTGTGATGAATGTGCTGTCGAGATGCTAAGGGCGCTCTCATGCGCAATGATAGATGATCAGTGTCAGTCTGCTTGCGTCATACTTTAGCCAAGGCGTAGCTTTTTACATTCCTTTCAAAGCCCGTTTCCAGTGATATGCAAGGATCACGCAACTCAACGCAGCGCAACTTTCCGCAGCGCAAACACTCTGAATGGAGTTGCAGTGCAAAAAGTCTGTCGCTCTCGGCTGCGGATTTGTGGTTCGTCATATCTATTGTAACTTTGTTTCTATACGATACTCTTTCATTCATTCCGGCATTTGGTTTATTTTATGTGATGCGGCACAGTAATTTCGAATTATGTAAAAATGCTATGACAATAATCATGTCAGCAGGTAAGTAAAACAACACCACAGTTTTTTTGAACGAGCAAGAGAGACTAGGCAAAAGTATAAGAGCTAGAGACTGTATCTCAGGAGGCTTCAGCAGCTGGAAATCTAGCTTTTGTTATACGCTGTTGTATGGCGCTTTTGATGATCAGCCAGGAATATTTTTATTACTGCAGTGCTGATGTTCCTGTTGCTGCTATTACTCCACAGTGTCGATCGGATTCTGTGCTTCAGAGAAAAAGCCACTGGCTGCAAACTAGTGCGGTTCTTTATCTCAAAAATCTTGCAACAGTCTTGATTCGCTTCCCATTGTCTTTGCGGCTTTTATAGCGTGTAGAAGATTTTTGATCGACTTAAGCCATTTCCAACAGACGTTCTCTGTGGCTTTGATGTTTATTGACTTCGAATTTTGAATGCTTGTGCGTCGTTCTGGATGCTGACTATGCGAATCATTAAGCCACTGAACAACAGCTTTTGTGAGAAGTAACCTGACTCTTTAACCCAGTTTAAATCCGAGTAGCCTTATTCGAATTTTGGATTTCAACTCTTTAGCTAGAAGCAACCAGATATCTTAAACTTCCGCTGACATTGATGCCGTCACAGAAGTTGAATAGCCACCAAAATCCAATCGCTTTTTTTGCCCGTGTTAAATCTGTCTACCAGATTTCGTGAAAATTTAGGCCCGTAGCAAAGGGGTTCGATTTTCTTCTAAACTCATACGTTAATATTTTGCTTGACGTGATTTACATTTTGCACTCATTATGTCTAAAATTTCAGATGAAACTGACAAGTTTTTGTTGAATTAAAGCTACTTGTTCTGGGGTCCACTTTTTACTGGGACACAGTGTACACTGTACAGTACTTCGATACGATAGGAATGATAGCTGTTTATACGTTCGCAACTTGCTACGCTGCGGGGAATTTATGTGAATAATCATGACGCCAGCATGCAGCCTGGAGAGCTATGGCTTCAGCGCGGCAGGTGTTTACCTGTCGGGCGTGATTGCTCGTGTCACGTGACTGTTCGCCTGCAGCCTGCCCAGTCAGACGGGCTGATGAGATGACTGAGAGCAGTGTAGGTGATGTAGCTATGCTGTAAGCG
>Ga0209454_1003408_pt1 | contig 11363 bp, 6 predicted proteins | sample WorMetHERISLAND1_2_FD_187400 | JGI IMG/M metagenome (GOLD analysis project Ga0209454, IMG submission 187400) | Marine gutless worms symbiont microbial communities from Max Planck institute for Marine Microbiology, Germany - Olavius geniculatus... | ecosystem: Host-associated > Annelida >...
GTCCAGGCGTTTATTTCGTGTCACCTGGACTACTGCAACTCGATGTTCTACGGCATCACCGACAGTCTGATGAACAGGCTGCAGTCTGTACAGAATGCAGCTGCGCGGTTAGTTTCCGGCGCTCGACGCTATGACCACATAACGCCGGTGCTACAGGAGCTGCACTGACTTCCGGTTCGACGTCAGGTGGATTTCAAGATGGCCACCCTGGTCTACTCATCATTGTCCGGTATGGCTCCAGCATACCTGGCCGCCGACTGTCAGCTGATCTCTGGCGAAAATCGTCGTCAGCTGCGTTCTGCCAACTCAAGGACACGTGTCGTCAGACGGACCTACAGCAGCTATGGAGACAGATGCTTTGCTGCTGCAGGTCCGAGGCTGTGGAACAAACTTCCAACACATCTGAGACAAACTGTTTGAACAGTTTAAACGGCAGTTAAAAACATTTTTGTTTGGGTGTTGAGAGCGCGGCGCATTGTGGCTATTGTTGAATTGCGCCTTCTAAATAATCTTACTTACTTATTTACTTACTTACTTACCATGCGTTTATGCACGGTTGCTGAGAGACGAGTAAGCTTAGGCACATGCTTAACAAAAACTAAAAAGTTACCAGCCTACAGTATAGCTAGGATATACAGGCCTATTCCAAAGCATATATAGTTTTTGCCCACATGACACAGTCGGTCGACATTCAGACCTTTCTGTAACCGATTTATCACGTACGTGAATCTATTTCAGTTAATCCGCGGAACTTTTGATTACCCGGTAAGGCCTATGTGTGTCTTTAGCCTGTATTCACGGCGTGACCATCTTGCTGGGCGTTATAGGCTTTACTGAGCGCTTACAAAACTTGAGCAAATACTTAGTTATAGGCTTATGTGGAGTGTATCAAGCTGAAAGTTTTTTCTCTCTGTCTGTACGATCTCCCCCCCCCTCTCTCACTCTCTGTTGCAGCTATAGTTTTAAGGTTTTTAATGCTCGCACGGCCATTACGTGCGATATGCAGTCTAAACTAAAGCCGTATAATCATGTTGCACTGTACAGTTTGTGTACTGACCGCATTGCAGAGCAAACACGATGCAGAAGAATAGAAATCTGCAAGCTGCTGGTGACAGCCGCATCCTGATCTGTATTAGTAGCTAATCACAGGCGACGCTGAGTCAGACTTTTCACGCAGAGATTGATGACAATATCGGTAAGTTTTGATGCAGATAGCTTCAAAGACAAACTTTTCTGCTGTCAGCATAAAGGCCAACTGGCTTATTCTACGTAATAGCAGTCACCGTAACGGCTTGGCAGGCCCCTGGCCTGTACATAACGGTAGGCTAAGTAGGTCGGTCACTGATATGCTTCAGTAAACGTCGGTATGATTGCGGAGTGTGTAGTTAATGGCTTGACCCAATGTGACTGTAACGACAGCGGTGTAGTCACGCTTGGCAGAAGACGCTGGCAGAGAGACATTACTAGCTACAGAGCATGCCAAATAATGAGGACTGACGACGCAACAAAGTGCAACAAGCAAGCTGAAAGTTTTTTCTCTCTGTCTGTACGATCCCCCCTCTCTCACTCTCTGTTGCAGCTATAGTTTTAAGGTTTTTAATGCTCGTACGGCCATTACGTGCGATATGCAACGAACGAGAAAACTATATCCGCCCGGTGCCGACATATCATGCGGCCTTCCACCTAGCTATTATACTAGACATCACTCACTTGATTTGAACGTCAATAGTATAAAAGTCCACTTTCGCACCGCTTTCTGTTTTATAGCACCTAGTGCCGCCTGGGTTAGCTCGTAAGTAGGCTAGGCCTACTGATGCGAGACATGCGTCATTTGCAGGAGATTTTTTTAACGTTTAAATAGGCCTACTTTGATTTTTGACCTGTTGATAATTCTTAAGTCCTGCAACGACGCCGGTGCAATAAACTGTTCAGACGGTGTTGTAATTTTTGCATTATCTGATGAAGCCTATAGGCTTACCTGTAGGCCTATAGGCCTGCCCTGCTTTGCCTACAATCGATCCCATCCTTTCTGCATCAGCAACAGTAGGCCCACGCAAGGTGAAATATAAACGCACAGCTGCTGCAGCCTATCAACTTACAATCCAGGTAAATTTTAACAGCAATTATTGGTGCAATTGACGGCGTTAAAGGTATGCTGTTAATACTGCTGTTTTGGTTGTTGTTTGAACCGCCGTTTATGAATTTTAATTAACCGACAGTGTTGTAACGCGATGCGCGGACGAAAGGAAACTCTATAGGCCTATTGACTGCTAAGTAGCCTGTAAAATGACGTTGACAACGCCCATTTTAATACGTCTAATAATCGATGCTCAAACTATAATAGGCCTATCGTACAATTACAAGCGTTGCGTTATTGCGTAGACCTAGGCCTACATGTACATTGATAAGGATAGAGCCTGATCATTACTGACATCACGCTTTTGACAGCTCTGGTCTAATCGCAATGCAAATATTTACACATTTCGGTTAGGTCCTATGTTAAATTCGTGCACTTTGATACGCTACGAGAACACTGGCTGACAATATGATGGTTTCTTCTGTTATTATGCGTACGCCTATGCTTATTAATATACGTGAATTTACAACGATTTTTGGCCCAAATTGCATTCTATATGAATTTCTTTGAAAACGCACATGTCTTATACTTTGGTCTGTCAATTTGATAACGCACTGGTTGTGGTTCCAAAGTTCCAAATCTGTATTTTGCAAATATTCTACAAAATATATTAAACGTCAGAATCTGTATTTTGCAGATTCTGACGTTTAATATATTTTGTAGAATATTTGTCGTTTGTGGCGCTCTCTTTTCTATCAGCTTTGGAGTTGGTACGACTTTTACTGCGAAGTTCGTGGTACATTTTTGGTCTCGATCAGCATTGTGCAACTTTTTGACCTTGACCTATGACATTTGCTTCTTAAGTGAGTCACGTTAACATGATTTTACAAAGCTACCTGTCGCCTATGTTTTATTCAGATGCCTTAATTTAGTTAGCCTACCAGTGCTTAGTTTACAGTTTTTATGTGCATTTGTCACATACTGTTAATGAAATAGGCATACTGTCTTACCATTTCCCGTTAATCGGATTACATCGCCGACACACTTGTCTGCTTCCATTGGCTGCGCGTGCCGGAGCGAGTCCAGTACAAGATCGCCGTTCTGGTCTACAAAGTCTTGCACGGACTCACACAGCGATACCTTGATCCACTCAACTACGTCGCCGACCTACCGGGACGCTGACCTCTTCGTTCTGCTACCACCAACCGTTTGGCAGTGTCTCCGGTCAAGTTGACAACCGTCGCCAACCGGGCTCTACCAGTTGTCAGTCCACGGACCTGGAACGACCTGCCGGACGACGTGACATCTCCGAGTCGATGCCCATATCTTCCGTCAGTGTTTCAAAACTCATCCGTTCACCAAATCATTTCCTGGACTGTTTTCTAATCAACTCTCCAGTAAACCTAGCAGTAGTTCTTATTACTTAGGCCACTTTAAAAAAATTCTGATTCATTGATTTATTATCCCATACTGTGTGTGTTAATGTATGCACGATGGCGAAATAACAGACAAGACTTGAATATTTCCAGACGGACCGCGCACGATGCCGGCGATTACACTAGCGTCAGGTGAAGTCGACGAGACGCTACGTCGACAACCAACGATCAGTCCAGAGGAACATCAGCTGAGCGCCGGCTCTACGTGTTTGACACGCTGTCTGTACAACATACCCCCGGGCGTGATCACCGCATTGCTGCCCGGGCTCGGTCTACTGGTCACCGGTCTGGTCATCCTAGCATTGACCACCACAACTGACCAGTCCAGTGACGGTCTGTCCCAGCTGGGAGTTGTGACTGTCTCGGTGGCCGGCGCATGGACCGCACTGGTGATAGGGTTCTGGGTGACGACCTGCGGCTTGCGGTACAAGCTGGGCAAGATGTCGTCTGACAGGTCAAGGAAGAAGGATAGTATGGGATACGGCGTGCAGCTGGTCGCTGTCAGCTGGAACCTTGATACACCGCACCCGTACCACTTCTAGCCAATACTTTACTTACTCATCGTCTCGTCTTTATGTTTTCGTTTAACGCAGTGGCGTAGCCAAAAATGTGAATTAGGAGGTCGCCTCTTTTTCCCTCCGCTCCTGCCTTTTCCTTTTTTTCTCTCCCCTTTTCTCCGTTTCGCTTTTTCCCTTTTTTCCCTTTTCTCTTTCCTTCTTCTGCCTCCCCTTAGTAGTAGGACCCCCTAAATTCCAGCTAAAGGCGTCTGGGAGAGCTCTGTGAGCTCTCGCAGCGTTGTTTGGAGGGGGGGGGTAAGGAGCCCCGGCCGAAATCAAATTTTGGTGCATTATAGCCTCAAAATATGAGATCTGCATGACAGCAACAACTTTTCTAAGTCTTTAATTATCTATTTTACCAAAAAAATAAGATTGGGGTACTGGCCTAGCTGCCGCTTCCCGCTTATGTCTAGGCCATCGGTTTAGCGTAGCCTATAAATAGCAAATATTATTTCTAGGAGCACATAGGTAGCGTCAGAAAAGCAGATCCGGATATAAACGCCGAAAGAGTATAGAGAAAGTTTTTATACGCTGCCAAACACCAGTGAGTCGGATTTCTCTTTTTTAATTTCCAAGCCAACTGCCGTTGACGTCACTGCTGCTGCTGCTGCTGCTGCTCTGCGAGTTATATTTTCTAACATTAGCCTATAGTATGTTATTACTTTGTTTTCTTCATTGCGCGAACCCTTGAAACAGTCTTCAAACGTGTACAGACATTAACTACAACAGTTGTTGAAAAAAACAGTAATGGTAATGATTTGTTCAATTTTGTTGAGTCAAGAATAAAGATAAGCAAAACATTTATTAACTTATTAAAATGTGTACAGCAGAACAAAGAAAAACAATTTTCAGTGGAAGTGTTATTAATAAGCAATAGCAAAAAAAATCAAATTGACAACAGATTTCATAGACAAAATAACACAATAATAACGACCACGATATAGCAGTATATACGCTAATTGTTGACAATCTTTAACATTAACATGTGATGCATGAAAAACAACAGTCCAGTGTATTGTTTTGTTTTAGCTAAAAATGAAACGTAAAATACAAATAAAATAAACACAAAATATGAATCTGTCATGTACTGACTTTTGATACCAAGGAAAATATTAAAGACCTTGGGGAATAGCTCAAGCCGATTTTGACTACGATATCTACCAGATACTTCGCTAAAAACCAGGCCTACGCTAATTATTTATTAATTTATTTTAAGCCATTTTTTCAGAAATAAGCACAAACAGCGCAATTAGAATTTTCACGTTTTTCCGATCACAGTTTTATATCACGAAATTAAGCTGAGTTATTGTCTGTCCGAAAGCTCGCAATGCACTGACTGACTGAAATTTTCTGCAACGTGCTCGGCAGCGACGTCCGCTGGCCAGTAGCCCGTAGCGTATAGCTATTTTTGAAACGGGCCATCGGCCTAGTCGCTCTAAGACGAATCTTTTTTGTATCGCGACAACACACTAAATCATTGCTCGAAGGTATTACAATAGAGAACACAGTATAATCAGATTTTTTACAGAAATATCGTTAATCGAATTACGCTCACTATAAATTTTGCACAAAACAGCAAATCACTTAACATTTTGGCACTCAGTGAAACATGATGTAAAATAAACGAAATCTACCTGAAAACATAAATATTCTTACGTTATTATTTACAGTACAATGCTATATACTATCGACTTCAACGGGCATTAGTAAGAACTACGTGTACGTGACGGTTATAGCACCTTGGTGTTATAATGCTAATAACATACAAATCGAGAAACGTGATACAAAAGTCTAGTGAAATTTGACTTGCATAAAAAAACTTTCAGCTGTGGCGTGCTTTCTTGCAAACGTTTATTGTATTGCACAAGAACTTGCACGAGCTTGCATAAATTTTTTTATACAAGAAAATTTGCACAAGAAACTGGCGCAATTTTTTTAGCCGACCGTTTATTTAGTAAAGGTCGAGCTTAGTGATTGCAATCGCGGGATTCAAAATCCGGGATTGAGAAATATGTAATCCCGGGATCCCGTTTCGGGATTAGGCTTACAGCTTGGTCGTCATTCTGGTATCTACAATTGACTTATTTCAGGCATAACATGTAGTATACGTCGTACCGAAAATGTATTCGAACTGTATAGAGGGTGACAGTAATTGTCAAAATACAAATTACACTGTGTCCCAGAAAAACATCCCCGAAAATTCCGTTAACATAGCGTGCATGGAACTGTCTCACCTCTGACAAATCGCTTTCTCCCCGTGACTGGAATTCGGAACGTATAAACGGTACGGTCGGCTTTTCCTGGCGATAGGCTACAGCTGGGCTTTTTGTTTTGACTGTGCTATCGTCGTCAGTTTTGCACATCATTTCACAGTCTTCAAATACATAATATCTTAGTTGGCAATATCAGCAGCATGAAAATTATACAAGCAAAGAACAAAATACTAAGAACAAAGTACTAAAACGCCCGAATTATAAAAAATGTCGATTCTTATATTACAAACTACTCCAGAAAGTACAAACCAATCCTATGTCAAGCTTGAACACGCTCATGCTGAACAGTCAACCAGTCATTATTTTAGGCGAGTGGCGCCATCGCGAGATTGGTGTATGCAGGCGTCCTGATAAGTCGTATTACATGTGATGCCCGTCCGTCCGTCCGTCTGTCTCTCTGTCGCACACGGGCACATAACTCGAAAACAGAAAAAGCTGATAACAAAAACTTAAATGATGCGAACTTTCATCAGGGCATCAGGACGAGTAAGCAATATGTCAATATTCAACTCAAAAGGTTAAAAGTGAGGCGGATGGCCGCACAAACTGTTTGCACTGCAGGACCGACGTATTTTTCTACTTACGAAAAAAAACAGTAAAATGACTTGCATTATTCGCAATATGTACCCACCGTTTCCGTCACAAAATCCATTCTTTACCGAAAATAGCATCTAAAGTACCGGGTAGTATTGTAATAATAACTATTTTAAAGTAACGTTAATTACTTAACATCAGTGTTAATTATAATATACAGTACACACATCAAGAGGAAAAGTACTTAATATTTCTGACGGAAGTATCGACAAAAAACTTAACATAAATACCTTGTCAGTGGTGTCATGGCCACTCATGGGCTTTGTTAAATAGGAGGAGGCGGGAAGTTTCAATTTTTAAACAGAAAACTGCATATTAACGACTGAGATAATAACAGATGCTTAAAATTTTAATTTTTCCCTAAATTCACTTTAGATGTGTTTTGTCCCAACTTTTGTGTTTTTGTAAAAGAAAAATTCTGGCAAAATTTAAAGAAGTTAGAATTTAGGGGTAGAGCATTTTTTCCTCTGCCTTGCCTTGTTACGAAAAAGATTTGCAATGCTGAAAAACGGAGGGGCAAGCTGCCAGTTTAATCTAGCACTAACAACAAGAAATTTGAGCTAATGCTCACGAAACGCGCGAAAGCCTACAGCAGTTCCTGTTCAGTAGTTTAGAGAAAAATTGGGGTGTTCACGCTAAGTTAATATACAAATACCAAACTCTATCTGGATCGCATAACGATAGTTCCGTGGCGCCACTTTGTGAATGATAGAGACTTGTGTCGCAGCCCAAAATCGCCCAAAAATCTATAGAAACCTATTTTGATGTTCAAGGTCATCCAAGGTTATTGATCTCGGTGGCAATCAAAAGCCAGTGTACGACTTCCTATTAGTGATCACAGGCGCGCGGTAGCGCAGCCCTGTGTTAATGACGACCGGCTAAGTCAAGAGAGAATGGCGAAATTCGACCCCGCGCAGATCTGAAACCCCTCAACCGATCGACACAAAATTTGAAACTGGTGATTACGTCCTGAAGACGACCCCCTGTGCAAAATTTCGTGCAAATCCGTCCATTAAGGGCTTCTCGGCAAATGGGTGAAATATAACGAAAATTTTTCTAGTATATATTTATTGTTGATCGACCTACAGGTCAGACCGCCCGGCGGATTTTCACGCGCGATGGCTCGGACAACGCAGCCTCACGAAAGGGTCAAACCCTTTCGGGAACCGAAATTCGGAGTTAATATCCAACCCCTGAAAAATCTCCCCAAATTCGACAGCTGAGCCCAAAACGGACACATTTTCGGCCAAAATTGCTCCTGTATAAAAATGTCACCTATAAATGGCCCTTAATCGTTATCGTAGCCTCATAGAAGTTGTATAGTGAATAGGCAATATGAACTTAAAAATTTCAAATATGTGGTCATTTTGGACCCCATGCCTACAGGTCACGTGACACGGAGCATGCGCAGTGAACTTTTGGCTTTTAACATGGGCAAAAACAACTTTGAGGCTTTATATCTCCGTAACAATGCATGATAGACGCATGGTTCCAATGGACCACCAACAGGAAACCAGATATGCCAAGTCCAATGGTCACGCGACCGATGACGTCACGTGACCCCAAAAAGGTCAAGGTCGTGATCCCAATATCTTTGGGGCCTCATATCTCCGTAACGGTGCAAGATAGATGCATGGTTACAATGGACCGCCTATAGGAAATCACATATGCCGAATATGCAAAGTATAAGTCATTCACCAGAGGGCACCAGGCGCCAGACGACCCGCGGCTATAGTGTCTATAGTGTTTTATTTACTTGTACTCACCGGAGATCGTCACCTATCGCTCTGCTAACGTCGTATCGGCTGGATATAGCAAATTTTGCCTACCCCCTCTCATTTAACGCCGTTGTTTCAAGTGACCCTTTTCGAATTTATGGAAAAGCTTTACGGTTCCTGAAACTAGAGTCTTCCCGGCAGCCTTCGGTGAAGATCTGGTGATTCTAGCTTGCACCGTTTTTGACTGATCTACCCGTGTGACAGACAGACGGACAGACGGACGAACAGAATTGCGATGGCTAAGACGCGCTACAGCAGTAGCTGCTGTTGCGCGTTAAAAACAAAGTAACTGCGCATTACAGACTAGATGCAAACAGTATTTTTACTGTAAAACTTTAAAAGCAAGCGAACTAAAAACTGCAGTAATAATTTTTAAAATCCAATAAAAATTTTCGTAACGCAGCTAAGTATTTTTTCTAGGGACATCAGTGGCGCAGCCAGGATCGGGATGAGAGGGGGCATTTTGGGGATAAGATATGGGGATGGGTGTTCTTTCTAACCCTAACTCTAACTCTAAATGTTTTTGATTTTTGTGTAAAAACAAGATAATGTTCATATGAACACGGAGTCTGTCCAATGCATTTCGACAATTAAGAGCATATGTCCATATAAATATAATCCGTGAGCTGTTTAGACCGCTAGAAAAAACCAAACAGTTAAATTTCAAATTGTACAGCAGTAATGATCCTTTTATCATTATGTATTATTTTAACCAAACAATAAACACTGTCAGTCACGAGACTACTCGAATCGTCACAGGCACTTCACTATAAATGGTCAATCGTCACCATGCGTCTATCTTGCACCGTTATGGAGATATGGCGTCTCAAAGATAATGGGGTCACGAGTTTGACCATTTGGGGTCACGTGACGTCATCGGTCACGTGACCATTCGACTGCCGGGAATCGACTTCCTATGGGTGGTACATAGTGACCATGCGTCTATCTGGCACCGTTACGGAGATATGGCGCCTCAAACATAATGGGGTCACAAGTTTGACCTTTTAGGGTTACGTGACGTCATCGGTCACGTGACCATTCGACTTCCGGGAATCGACTTCCTATGGGTGGTACATAGTGACCATGCGTCTATCTGGCACCGTTACGGAGATATGGCGCCTCAAATATTGGACGCACAGACGTGGACACGGAAAGAAAGATAGAAGAGGGAAAAGAAAAAGAAGAAGGGAGGGGAAGGGAAGGGAAAGTGGAAGGGGAACGAAAAGAAAAAAGGTATAGGGAAAGGAAAAGAGGAAGGGAAAAAAGGAAGGGGAAGGAAAGGGGGAAGGGAAAGTAAAGGGAAAGAAAAGCGACAGGAAAAGGAATGGGGAAGGGAAAGAGGAAGAGAAAGAAAAAGGGAAGGGAAAAAGGGGAAGAGGAAAGGGTAAGGGAAAGCGGAAGGGGAAGAAAAAGGGGATGGAGAAGGGGAAGGAAAATGGGAAACGGGAAGAGAAAGGGGAAGGAGAAAGGGAAGTAAAAGAAGAAGGGAAAGGAAAAAAAGGTGGAAGAAAAATAGCTTAAGAAAAGTTGGACGCACGGACGCACGCACGGACGCACGGACACTCAGGTGATTTTATACTCTGTCCAATGCTATGCATAGCATTGGACAGACAGTAAGATGTTTTGGTGCATTTTTAGCAGTATTTTGAGTAAATAAATAAGCTCCTCGGCCCTCGGGGGCACATGCCCCCAGTGCTCCTTATAGCTACGCTAATGAAAGACGGGCGAAAATTGGAAGCAGGGGAAATATTTTAGACGTCAGTCATCGTCGCAGCAGCAGAGGATCTCCTTAATGCACTTACAACACGTACAAACGACACAGCAGCCGCAGCAGCAACAGATACAAGTGATGACGATGACAACGATGACAACCAACGCCAACACGACCAACAGCACGTGCCACCATTCAGCACTGTACAGAACACTCCATAATGTTTACCAGCAGAAATTACGAATAGCTAGTAACACAATGTGGCCCACTGCCGACTTATTATGCGGCCGTCCCTATGATCCTTGATTATACAGCATTAGTAAAAAAATCAACAATATTAATTTTTAGCCGTGGTAAATTCTTTGTGATGTTTAAAAAAACATTTGTCTTCTATTTTTCCCAACACGTTTTATACTGTAAATCTATTCCGTATAGATGTACGAGTATTTATAGACAAGAGAATCGAATACGGACAAAATTAATATTCGTGATGTAACGTGTAAACCCCTTGAACAGACCCAGATTTGGGAATTCAGGGCCTCCATTTCGACGAAACACTATTAGCTACACTGCGTGCTACACTACCCTTGTAACATACGGTCTACCGGCAGTGGCTTCTATCCCTATACCCGGTGGGCGCAGTTTGCACACAATGAAAAATAGGGGAAGTCTTGTTAAGGTTGTAGATCAAAACTCCCCTCCCATTTTTCACTGTTTCCTATTTTTCAATCTACATCCTTAATAAAACTCCCCCTATTTCTACTGGGCAATCTATGCCCTTAACAAAACTTCTCCCACCCCTATTTTTTATTTCCCCTGTTTCTACTAAGCAATCTATACCCTTAACAAAACTTCCCCTATTTTTTACTTTCCCTTTATTTATAACCTACATCTTTAACTAAACTTCCTCTCCTCTATTTTTTACCTCCCTCTATTT
>Ga0209454_1003409_pt1 | contig 11362 bp, 5 predicted proteins | sample WorMetHERISLAND1_2_FD_187400 | JGI IMG/M metagenome (GOLD analysis project Ga0209454, IMG submission 187400) | Marine gutless worms symbiont microbial communities from Max Planck institute for Marine Microbiology, Germany - Olavius geniculatus... | ecosystem: Host-associated > Annelida >...
GGTGCAGTTGTCATATGACACAGTATTTTTTGTCATTAAAAATATTAAAATTAATTGGTAAACACTGACTGTGTTCAACCTCTGACGTCATTTCCGGCCACGTGGCAAGATCAGATTTTTCAGCATAACATAATGTAACACCATTTTTCGTTATATTCAGACATTAATTTCATACATTCATAAAGCATAAATCAGCATATTATATATGCCAGGTGAAATGTCTAATTGAGGTCTACATAAATTTCACAAGTGAGTTTGACGACGGCCATGGACCTTCAAGTGACTCATCCGAAACCAGTGTCATGTTGGATGCTGATGTCTGCCAAATTATAAGTTTATGACAATCCCTTCTGCCAGAGCTCTGTTCCGATCTTCAACTTGTTGCTTCGTGTTCTCATAATTTTTGCTTGTGATGTTACTTAGCAAATTAGCATTTTTAACCTCTTGCATCTATAGGTATTTTCATGCTTTTGTTGTTTTTTGTGACATTTTCCCTTTCCCTTCGATCATGTCCTGTTCCCTTCCTGATCATGTTCCCTTCGATTGCCTGAATATCAAAAGGAATCAGTTAAATGGTCAAAACTGTTTTGATGTATGGCACACTACAAATGCTGACTACTTGCTTCCTTACTTATTTAGAATATGGGTCCGTCTGTCTTTGTACAGGTAAGCACAGCAGTGGAGTTTGCGCTGTTGGAGGACAAAGTTAACATTCTCGCTCTGCTGGAACCTTCGTTCACATATGACACGTACACGCTGCTACACCTAGCGTGTATTAATGGAGCAGTTCGCTGTGTTGATTGGCTTCTTTCTCAGCCCAGACATCAAGCGTCTGTCAATCATCATGATTGCTCCGCCCACAAGCGCACTCCACTTATGATTGCCGTGGATCATGGGCTAGAACTAGTTTGCCTGTTACTGGGTTATGGTGCCAAGGCTAACACGGTCTCCCCGGTGACACAACGAACTGCCATGCACTACCTGCTGTCGAGAGATGTTGCATATGCTATGGCTAAGGTCGCGCATTTTCTGCCGAGCGATTTTGTTGACGTTCTGCGTGCACTTGTGGTAGCAGGCTGTGATGTGAGTGCTGTTGACAGTCATGGAAACACAGCCTTAAGTCTGCTGTGTATGCGCCCCTACACTGATTTGTTTGTAGTTAATAGCAGTTTGGTTGCTAGATACGATGAGCAGATCTACAGACAGCTTTTGCTGGATGCAGGAAATTTGTTGATAGACCATGGGGCTACTGCCGGAATGTGGTCTGCTAATACGGCTCTGGATGTTCTGACACTGTTCCTAAAATTCATTGTTATGAGAAGAAGTCGGGCTGTTCGAGCCTCCTACATGATTTCCCTCGGGACGTCACGCGATCTGTTGATGCTGATTGGCCAGCGCTGTGATGCTATATTTAGCTCATCGAACCCTGCCAATACAGCACTAACGTTGGTGCAGTATCTGAGTTCCCATCCTGATAAGGTTGGGAGTCGTTACGATAGTGACAATGATGATGTCTGTGATAATGAAGAAAATGTGGTGAGAGATATCTGCCACGTGCTGATGCTGTTTGCCTCGCAGTCACAACTGCTGGCATCCGTTTCAGCTACGGTTGACTTTTTTCTCGCAAACACCTGTGCCAATTATCACTGGATCCTATTCCTTGTCAGGTGCCACATCAATCTAAGCCGATCAGTTGATTCCACCCTGTTGTCGCTAAACGACGGACTGACGGCGAAGGACAGAGACGATGGCGATCAGCAGAAACGTGCAGCAGCGCAGCTGGTAACAGATTTGTTGTCCCGTCCGAGGTCGTTGAAAGAACTGAGTCGACTTGCTGTACTCAACGGCGTTGAGATTCCTCGGCGTCTGAGGGTCATTCACAGTCTTGATTTGCCATCGAAACTTGTGCACTACTTGTATGCCATCAGCAGCTGAGTAATAAACACCAAACTCACTGCTTTGTTTTGTTGGCGAAAGCACCTACATAAAGCTGTGCAACATCCCGACGTGTCTAGTGGCATGGTGGCTTAAGAAACTTGCTGGAGATGGAGGTAGGAAAGCGCAATTTTCGGACAGATAGACAGCTGCAAGTTTCCAACGTAGGAGATTGTGGGTGGTCAGATGTCCAATTTTGCTCTTAAGTTCCTGATAATGAGAATTTTTAGCCTTAGAAGTTTGTGTTAGTGGGGCAATTGTCCCAGCTGGCCCTCGCCTGCCATGACGCCACTGGACATGTCAACATAACTCTGCATGGATCTGTTGTGGTCTTTCAGTTTTTAGCCGACCGTACAGTGTAGCTGATGGCATGGTTGTCGTCCGTCGTCCGTCTTTAACGTATGTAGACCTACCCTGGTTAAGGGGTAGGTCTTAGGGAAAAATTTTTTGCACGAATAATTAGATATGTGTCTTAAACCTAGGCAAGCAAGATTTCAGCGATCTATTGCAAAGGGAACATTTTCAAATTCGAGGTTGAGTGGATGGGGGATAGGAAAAATATGCATTTTCAACTGAAAACTGGCCAAGTCTCGGAAACGGTGAGAGATACGGCCTAGGCCCTATGTTACTATTAATTCCTAATAGAAAGTGGCATACGCCCTTTAAGATGACATGAAAATCATCGACCTTAGATGACCTGGGTTAGGGTTACACAGCTCTAAGCGGACGGCCGCATATTATGTCTGCACTGGGCTGACGTATTTTTCTAGTTACAGTGCAATATTTGGTCAGGTGCTGCACAGTGTCTGTTTATGCTGTTTGGTTTGTGGTCTTTCATAGAACATCAACTGAGATAAATGTATTTTCTTGGTACTCAGTTAAGATTTTGTTAGGTATGTGACTGATGCGAGGTATGTATGATGAACATTTCGGGCAATTATTGAATTTATTGCATATGTTTTTCTCCTGTTTTTTGTTATTTTTGTATTATGTATTATTGTTATATGTATCTACCGGTGACCTCCGGTCGTCACTGATAGGCGGTGCCGCCCGGGGGCGTTATGTGTTAACGTCCGTGATGCAGTGGCGTATCCAGAAATTTCGATTGGGGGGGCCTCGTCTCTCTTGGTGCATTTTAGCTTCAAAAGATGAGATCTGGTGGCAACAATTGTAATTATTTTCCCAAAAATAAACTGACTAAACTGGCAAATTTCATGCAGTTTGAACGTATGCTTATGTTTTGTCTGGGGGATTGGGGGGGATTTGCCCCTGGGCCCCTGCCGTAATGATATCAATAGGCATATCTGTAGCATGTATTGTTGGAATGTCACCAAACTGTTGTCAACTTAATAGTGGCCCGTGGGACAGGGAATCATCTTCTTACGTTTTGGCGTGAAAAGGACAAATGTCGAGGTTACAGCGTGACCAAATTGCTGCGTGCAAAGCGGGTACAGATCATAAATGTATGTAATCTTCTTAGCGTGTGCTTTGCATGCTGAGCCAGGCAATAGCTTTCTCATCAACCGAATGTGAGGCTGACAGACCGCCGGGGAATTTCGTATCTGGACAATCGTTTACAATGTGTGACATAGTTTGTGAAGATGCATGTAATAAGCGCTAGGAAAAAAACATTAAAAACGCGTTTTTGTTTTAAACTTACGAAACGTTGGTAAACAACATAAAAAGTCTGAGCCCCCTTTACCTGATAGGTTTAGGTCCTACACTGTGTCCGGTAAAAAGGAAACCCCTAAACATTGTACAATAGAAATGTGAAATCTGAAAGAATCTGAATAAAATTTCGTACACTTAATCTCCTAACAAATTACTAAAGCGACCACCAAATTTTGTTTAAAAATGTTAATTCTTAACAGAGGTATTAATTGTTGAATATTGACAACAAAATATACCCGTTACCAATATGGCGTTACATAAGTAAACCCTGTACATTTGCGTAACTTCAACATCATCCGATTCTGGCAAAAATTTTACGTTAACAATGCATCGTCCAGTGATAATCAAAGCGTTAAATTTCAGTTAAATCTGCGAACGCAAACAATAGCTACAGCGGCTTTTGTGAGGTCATCCCAAAACGTGAAGTGTTCAGTATTAAGCAACTGTTTGCTTAATCCTAACAGTGTCCACGGCTTGCTGGGAAATTTAGCGATAACTTTTTAGCACCATACTGTTTCTTTTGTCTCAAAAGTTCAATTAAAACGCGATCGTTAACAGAAAATACCATTTTGTTATTGTTTACGTTAATTGCGTCAACAAACGTCACTTCCGATCGAGCAACTGCAGTAGGCTATGTATAACGCTATATTGGTAACGGAGATATTTTAATGTTATCGATATTCAATTATTAATAACTCCGCCAAGAAATAATATTTTTCAACAAAATTTTGCGATCGAATCAGCAATTTATTGAGGATTAAGCGACTACGAAATGTTATTTAAATTCGTTTATATTTGACATTTCTATTCTACAATGTCTAAGGGTTTACTTTTTTACCGGACACAGTTTATGTTGACAAAGTCCGTTGTTTCAGAATACAGTTTTTTCGTATTCATTAAATTTTGACTATATGCACGTAAATTAATCTAAGTTTTTTTTGTATATAAATATTTTAAATTACCGTTATTTTTACCTTGGCCATTTAATACTAATAACAGTAAAAAGTTGTGAAAATAAAAAAAATCGTTAAAACGCGTTTTTAAATATTCTAGAAACGTTTACTACATCTGTGATACAGACACTGTGGCGTGTTTAAGCCTAAACGTCTAGTTTTCAAATAATTTACTAGTTTTAGTGTTTTCTCGTAGATCAATACGGCTGCCATTGTTCGTTTTTGACCGTGAATTACTTGCAGATTCTTTTGTTGCTATGCCAGTTACAGGCTAGTCTATAGCCTACTGATAGTGTGTGGAATTGTTATGATGTTAATTAGCTTAGTTACTTCTTGCGAATAAGAAAGAGAAACGCTGAAACGTGATTAAAGATGTCAATGGTGCACAGCCAGGGCTGGAAAATTGTTCGAAAAAAGTTACAATGGCACCTGCGAGGAAAGATTAACGATTTTTTAAACTGTCATAATTTCGGCTGTGTATAATATAGAGTCGTAATTTTTCGTTCTAGCCGAAACGTATGGTTTTCGAGGCCGCCAAATCTAGACGTCGACCGAATTTCGGTTTCGGCACCGAATCTGACAGTAAAGGCACTTTCGGTCTGGTTTCAGTTTCGGTGGGACGCACTGTAATGAGTTTCGGTTTCGGCCGAAATCGAAATTGACCTAATGCTGGCTGCCTTCTCTGCTTGTGCCTTTTATCAGTCGTCTTGTACTCAGTCATTAACGCCGGTCCATGCTGTCTGCAGCGCAGAGTCTGCATGCGGCAGTTGTTCAGTGCCGACATCATTCTGTGCCTCAGCCTTGTGCAGTGTCATGTATCCCAGTCGGTTGCTGCTAAAAGGGACAGGCATGGCTTAGCTGGTCAGCGAGCCGACCCAGCGACACCTGCATTCACTTAATGACAGCTGAGTTTCCAGATGCCATCTGTCCAGGCTCTCGGCTCATCTTGAGTCTTGGCTGCTATCATATTACTCTTTCTCCACCACCACTCACGTGTACCCACAGTCACAACTGCTGATCGAGAGTCAACTGGTACGTGAACTGGTGCGAATTAGGCATAAATTTGATAAATTTGTCAGACACTTAATTAGGCGTATGAGTATTTTTATACTCGCATTATAACGGCAACTTACATTTCTGTCTGCATTTAGACCTATATTAACGTGGTAAATGTCTGAGACAGCTATCTTCAGTTTCGGTTTCGGCCGAATCTGGACGCTCACTTTCGGTTTCGGCTGAAACTGAAAAATCCTGTTTCAGTCGACCTCTACCATTATCGAAATACAAGTGCATCGTTTCTGTGACAGTTTTTCCATGTGAACCTAGGTTAACCGGGATTGCTTGGTAGGTGGTCATTGAAATGGTTCATATTTTCGTGAGGCAGATAACAGTATATGGATAAAATAATATTGATATTGTTGAATATTGCAACTGTTAATGTACTTTTCGGTGTAAATGCGAGAGAAAAAGTCAATTACCTGGTAGACATTCTGTTGTATGTAACACGCTCATAGCCTTACATTCATTATCTTTGCGCTGTGGCTGTTTTTGTCGGTGTAAATGACATGTAGTCATTCATTCTGCATAATATACGCTGTTGTAGAGCATGTATTTCAATCATTGATAGTCTATCCACTAAACGTTGATAACACTGTGTTTGGAAAATAAAATACTTATGTTTTGTTCTATATATCTCTGGAAAATGTTTAGATTTACGCATAATTGTCGCATCCAACATTTCATTGTTTGTCCACTGTCCGGAAACATCTTGCATAAACGTGTGGCTCTGCAACTCTTGCTGACTCGCAAACATTCTATCAAATGTCTGTCTAAAGCCTATTATTTGCAAATGCGTAAATATGACGTCATAATTACATCATCAGTAGCAGTGAATATTTAATATTTAACGTTCACTCAAAATTTGTAGAAATCCAAACATTTGTCATGGAGATAGAAGATAACGTAAGTGGTGTTATTCTCTGAACACAGTGTATAGTGTATATTGTTGATCTATTAACTCAGGAACAGGTTGTGAAACGGTGTCTGTGTCCCGATGGCAGAAGCAACTGACTCAAACATTAACGTCCGTTAAACTGCTACAGTGTTTTGACTTTTGATGTTGTTTGGCCACCGGAAGACTCTTAGAAAGTTTCGTTGCTGCAACAATTCCAAAGAATTCTCGGATTATATGTGATAAAATTTATCATCTAAGTTAAAGTCAAAATTGGAGGTAGAACATTAACATATTTCCTCGACCATGAGACTTGTTCTGGCTGTTATTGTCTGGGCGTTTTAAAAGGCCACATTACGGACCTTGCCCGTCCGTCCGACCTGTATGGGCTTTTAACTGGAGAACTGAAAAATGTGTCGTTAACCAAAATTGGTGTGAACTTGCCCCGTGACTGGAGTAGTAACTACAGGTGTGTTGTTTGAAGTTGGCGCAGCTGTGAGCGGACGGCGGCACAATATGTCAGCACAGGGCCGGTGTTACATTAAAATGTCTCCCCAATGAAAAATCGCCCAGAAAGAGATAATCATGGATCTCCCCATTATTAAAGTATCGTTGGCCCCTTAAGAAAGTCTCCTCATTATAGGATCGCTCCTCACAAAAGTCTCCCCTGGCCGACAATTTACCGGCAAAATTGTTGCTGGTAAATTGTCGGCTGGGGGAGACTTTTCTGGCTGGTGATTCTATAATGGGACACCGGCTGACATGTTTTGCTAGTTTATCTCATCATGTGACAAGCTGAAGTGGTTGGCGTTAGATCGTAGCTTCGCAGTTCTGTATTTGATGACGCACCGTTTCCGTCTTCATCGGCGCTTTTCACTTTTATGTCCGTATTTTGTTAGTATCAAGTGCGTAACAACAGCGTCTGCCAGTCGATTTTGTCTTGAACATTCTAGTGTACAGTAGTCAATATTCGTACATGTGCACCAGTTGTTTTGACATTTTCTCAGTGTACTATGTCATTGGCTTAGAACTTGTTTCAAGCTCTTTGATAGTCTTCTGTGTTCCGAGGTCGAATCGGCATTTGCAGGGCATTTTTAGCTGTTTGACTTGCAGGGCATGTGTTACAACAGTGGGAAAATTTGCCCTCCCGGTGTTCCAAATTTGCTGTCCAAAAATTTTGCTTAACGTTCGTCTTTTTTATAATATCTTTCGTTTTTTTTAAATTTCTGAACATTATTATTTCTATTTACCGCAAACACACAAACTGCATTACAGTTTAGCTCAGTTAATTGTTAGCATACTGATCTCGCTATTAATTAAGCTGTCGCTATATCGTTAAAATAAAGCTGCTTGATAGCTAATTCTGCTAATTTATCTGTGAGATAGCTTTATTTTTTTTCTCAAAGTCATCATTGATTCAATTATTTTGATTCGATTTTTTACCATTTTGTAATTCAAGTAATTGATGTTTTTTGTTACTTATTTACTAGAGTTTTTGTAGCAATTTGCGGCTTGCTCCACCAGTGAGGTTGTCTTTAATAATGCCCTGGACATTTGTTACAAAGCCATTGGGTGGTAACTGGTAAGGCGTGTACAGTGCGACGTAACTGAACCGGACTAACACAGTTTTATTTTTGACAAATTAACCGACGGGCAAGCAGGCCGAGCTCATTGGTCATTGGTTGACGCGTACGTGAGCGTAGTCACGTAGGCCACCGACGCCGTTAGACAGTGCCTACTGTAATGCATTCCTGCTTGTTCATTGCTCAGTTAAAAACTAAACCATGTCGTTTCAGTTTAGTCCAGTTCCGTTACGTCGCCTTGTACGTGCCTTGAATCGCAGTGCGTGCGTTGTTGTTGTTAAACGATAGCTGTGATGTCGTTATAATCTTTCTGACTTTTCTCTTTCAGTCGTTATATCGTCGGTCGTCGGTCAATATTTTTCACGCTGATAACTTATTGTCCGTAGCTTCGATGTCTGTACATGGCCGACACGCCACGTAGAACGGTGGTAACCGTAGCGTTTGTTTACTACCGATGTTTTCTGCACCACGTGCGTACGACGTCGTTATTGCAACAAAATTTAAACTGCATTATTCAGCTCGTAAGCTCACAGGTTGTGTGAGACCGTAGGTCGGCACAGCAAGGCAGAATTTTTTGGTGAAATGTGGATTCTAGAAATTTGCGCTACTCAAAGATACCTATTCCAACACTTGTGTCTTGCGTATTCTGCGTAGATCTACTAAGAATGACAGCCGTTTTGTTCTTTACACGAGTCTTGTAAGCCCAGAATTTTAAAAAATAGGCCTAATAATGATGATGAGGATGATAGCCTTTACATAAAATCAGAGCGTCTGCATTTTTGGCACATATTCATTTAGCTTCGTGTTGCTAATCTCGTACAGAAATTTAAGAAAATTAAATTGTTCTTTTGACGATGAATGCGCTTCGTTATTCAACTAAATTCTGAAAATGTACTGGTCCGGCTTTTCCCACTTTGCCGTTTGGGCCCTTTGTGCGTGGACACTTGAATATTTTCTTGTCCTCAGGATTTTACCCGTTTCTTCCCACTGAACAAATTTTCCGTCCAGTTTGAATTAGCGCTGGCTACGACTAGTTTTTGTACTGGTTCACTTTAGAAAAGTTGCGGATTAACAAGTCATTAAATTATTGATTAACCACCCTAATCCGTCTATTTTTCAGCTCCCAACTTTCATCGTGGGGCGTAATTTACAAAAAAACTTTCTAGGGATTTTCACAACATCGTGCTAGGTTTTACATCATAAATCATTTCAGGAGCTGCCCCAGGTTTTTTGCGTCGTAAGTTATTCCTAGATTTTCCTAAGAATCTTTTTAAAGCACGTTTTCTTCCTAGGCTATTCCTACGTCAGACATATTGCGCAGGTTTTGTTTAGGAACGACCTAGGAAGTTTTTTTTGAATTAGGTCCCATTTTTCGGATTTCTTACAATTGATGGCGTTCGCTTTTTCTACGGTAGATGTTCGCTCCGTATTAGCGATAACATACAACTGCTGATGAACCAGTAGGTCGACTACGCGGTTTTGAGTGACTTGACTTTAATTGAAATGTAGCTATTTTCATTTTTAGATTTTTTAACGATTAATCGTTTGATAAATCGTTAATTTTTGTACATAGGTTTATATATGTAGTTAGAATATTTGCGGATTACCCCGCAGGCTGGCTCATGGCTCGGTTGTGTCTATCCTATAAAAATGTTTTGCCGGTTGTGGCCTATCCGAGCTGACATTCCACGGCAAACGTGTCCATGTGGACACTAACAGCGAGTCCGTGTCGAATGGGCGGTTTTTTCTGGTCAAAGAAAAGTTTCCTATTTTTAGTCAGTGTCTGCATACTTAAGAGTCCGGGTCACGAAAATAAGTACTCGAGTCTACTCTGGCAGTACTACATGACTGTTTTCGAAGTAGCCTAATTGTAAATTGTAATCGATAGTTTTGTAGTATTGTGTCTGTGTTGTGTTTCTTAGGTCTTTGTAATTCAGGTAGTAATTGTAATTCTGTTATCTTACTGCACTGTGCGCTGAAAACCCCGAAACTAGTAATAATTATAATGCCCTGTGTTAAGTACTTGCTCTTTCTTTTTTGGAAGATGTGCTAAAACGGCGAACCTAGATTGTTATTATTGTTGCTGTTATAAAATGCAGTGGCGTAGGCAGAAATGTGAATTGGGGTCCTCTTTTCTTTTCCCCTCCTTCCCTACCCTTTTTCGTCTCTTTCTTTTTTTCTCCCTTCCCTTCACCTCTACCCTCTTTGCTCCTTTCCTCTCCCTCTCTCTTTCTTCCCTTAGAAGTAGGACTTCTGAGTTATGAATCCAGATAGGATTCGCCAGGAGCCTGGGGAGCGATGTGAGCTCCCCCAGCGCGGTCTGGGGCGGAGCTCCAGCCGAAATCGAATTTGGTGCATTATAACTTTAAAATATAAGATCTGGTGATAACAGTTTTAATTTCAACTGACCATATTGGCAAATTTAGTGCAGTTTAAACGTGTGCTTATGTCTTGTCTGGGCCCTGAGCCCCCTTGTCTACGCCAGTGTTATAATTAGCAGGCTGCTTGCTGAATACGGCTCATATTTGACTCAACTGGTCGACAAATGTGCGAGTTCTTTTGTATATCCCTTTCCCAGAACTCGTGCAAAACGTTGTGTACTATTTTCATCAGAATAAAAATTACTTAATTACGATTCGAGTATTCTGTTAGTCCGCAAATTCAGTCGCAGCGAACGTGCGTCTTTGTATTATTTATTTATTTATTATTTTATTATAAAATCGTACACGAGAAATTGACAGAGTATGACTATGCCTACGGGCGAGTACTTCTGCTAATTTATCTGTGAGATAGCTTTATTTTTTTTCTCAAAGTCATCATTGATTCAATTATTTTGATTCGATTTTTACCATTTTGTAATTCAAGTAATTGATGTTTTTTTGTTACTTATTTACTAGAGTTTTTGTAGCAATTTGCGGCTTGCTCCACCAGTGAGGTTGTCTTTAATAATGTCCTAGACATTTGTTACAAAGCCATTGGGTGGTAACTGCAGCCAGACAGACAGACAGACAGACAGACAACGTTGTGAGTGAATAACGCGACGTCCTGTTTGGGTGCCGCATATACAGGGTGGGCCAATAAATGGCACCATTTATTGTACGCCTCATAACTTCACCAAATATTAACCGATTTTCGAAATTCTTTCACTGCAGGAATCAGGAGACAATTTATAATGAAACTGTCACTACAGATCCCACCACATCTCAAGTGTGTCGCTACACTACCTCGTGAAATGTCAGATGACGCACTCAAGCCGGCGACGCCACTGA
>Ga0209454_1003412_pt1 | contig 11358 bp, 7 predicted proteins | sample WorMetHERISLAND1_2_FD_187400 | JGI IMG/M metagenome (GOLD analysis project Ga0209454, IMG submission 187400) | Marine gutless worms symbiont microbial communities from Max Planck institute for Marine Microbiology, Germany - Olavius geniculatus... | ecosystem: Host-associated > Annelida >...
GAGACACTCTCCGCTCCCCCAACTTTCAACAGTATAATTTTCCAGGTCACCTTAGAGATGCACAACAGTACAAGTTTTCGGTGCATACAAGCCTTTCACTTTGTCAGAGCTTATTGCATAAATCTCACAATATTTTTGTGCCAAATTGTGCATCACAGTTTCTCTTAGTTTCATGTTCCCCGAGCACCAGTGGCTTAGTGGTGTAATGGTAGCATGCTGAGCTGGTAACCTCGAGGTTGCAGGTTCGACTCTGAGCCGATAAACGGCCAGGTAACAACCCTGGGCAAGTTGTTCACACACATGTGCCTCTATTCACCAAGAAGTATAATTTGGTACCGGCCAAAGGGCGGTGACGATCTGCAGGGGGGGAAGGCAACCATAGGGCTGGCGTCGCACTGGACATGTGTCACAGACTCAGTGGTCTATCCACCTATAGGCTCAACGGCTATAGAAAGAAAGATCAGCAGCACGCATACACCCCCGTGAGGGTATGGCACCTTCACCTTTTACAGCACCAAATCCTAGCAACACCACTGACAGTCATTCAATATCAGACACTCATCAGGACTGCAGATTCACTGATTCACTGATCAAATCGATGTAAGTCAATAATGACACTAACAAGTAATTTGAGCAAAGCTCATGAGAGGTGCGACAGCCTTAGCAGTTCCTGTTCGCACATTGTCTTGGTTTATCTTCAGTAATTTCCTCACAATTCACTCTTGAAGTGTGCACCGCAGCCAAACATTGCAAAAAAATCACTAACACTCACAAACAACCCTTATTTTGGGGGTTCAAGGCCGTTTAAGGTCATTGAGGTAAATACCCCAAAAAAGCTCATCACCAGTGCTTGTTATGATAAGCAGCATGTCTATGCCTATCTGCAACTGTTTTCATGCTAGAATAGCCAATATCGATAAAATAACCACTTCTTAGAGAGGTACCCTCTTTGACGTTTGCGTGTGCAGAACTCCGTGAACCTAGGGAATTGAGACTTGAGGGCCGGTTGCACCAACCAATTTTAAGTACGTACTTAATTAAGTACCACTTAAATTTAAGTGGTACTTAACCGGCTACTTAAATCGATTCCGTTGCATCAACACAATCCGCACATCACTTAGCTAAGTGACGGACTTACTTGTAACGACGCTTGCCATTGGCTAATTTCAATCACGTGACGACAGCACTTCCTTGATGACCAATTATGTAATAGCTATCACGCTTCATTGACAACAATGGCTATCACTCGAAATGCCCTATATAAATTGAAATAACTTCAGAACAGTATAATTTTGAGCAAAGTGTAATATATAGGCCAAATATATGAGAATCAACATAAATATAGACTGATACATATTTGGCTGACAGTGAATATAACCTGAGAAAATAAACTTTGTAGATTACGCTGAACTCGTATGTGTCAGCGCACTGCTGTTTAGAAGTGATTTGTTTTCACTTAAAACGATCTCAGCTATAAATACGCAACAACAAACAGCATTATCCACGTGTATTTGCCACTTTTCTTCGCTTTTGTTTATGGTATATAACAACTGTTACCTAAAATCGTCAATTTAGGACGATAACAGTTCGCTAAATAAAGATGGCGTCTGTTTCATTTTTGCCAGCCGCTTAAATTTAAGTGGGCAACTTTGGCCACTTATTTTCAAGTGAGGTTTAAGCAGGCTGGCCGGCTTAAATGGTGTTGGTACGATGCATTTTCTGTTAAGTACGGTGGTTAAGCATCTACTTAAATTTAAGTAACCTTGGTGCAACGCACCCTTAAACTACTAAAATCTATGTTTGATGCTGAAAAATTCATATGCAAGTTGTCTTGGTCTATCTCCAGCCATTTCGTCGCAACTCACTCTTGAAGTGTGCACTACAGCCGAAAAATTTGCCAAAAACCCTACTTTTGGGGGTTCCAGGTCGTTCAAAATCATCAATGTTGATAAAACTAAAAAGCTGGTGTCCAGTGCTTGTCATGATAAGCAACTTGTCTGTACCTATCCGCAACCGTTTTCACACTATAAGAGCCAACAGCAACAAAATAACGTTTTTTTCTAGGGGGTACCCCTCTTTGATGCCCTCACCCAAGGGCACAAAATTTTGTCACAAAAAACTAGAGTTAAGATTTTGTGATCTTAGCTTGCACCATTTTGATAGAGCTCAATGTTGTGACAGATGGACAGACAGGCGCCCAGGCCATGGCTAAGACGCATGAAGCATAGCTGTCGCACGTAAAAATTACTCATAAAAACAACACTATTTAGTTACAATAAAACAAAAAAAGTAGTAAAGAAAGCTGACTAAACAAAACTGAAAGTAAATCACAGAGAGATGCATTTTACCAGAGTCGTCAGCATCAGCCTCGGCATCTTGAGGTGTCTGTATCTCAGGAGACAAATGTGATTTGCTGCTGCTTGACTGAAGGCCCATCAGCATCATGTTCGACTTCTTACGTTCCTGTTCTGTCAGGCTCTCAACACTCAGCACTTCGTAGTGAGAGGGAAGTCGAGTTCCTTTGCCGGAAATGGCAGCCGAGCCATCATCACACTACAACCAAACGTGCATCCATTACTGAATAAGGCATAAAAAATTCCATGCAACCAGCTGGCATCCGTCCCTAAAAACGTCAACAATATTGGAGCAGTTTTTTGTTTGTTTTCGGAATTTTTCAAAAACAAAACTGTTTTCCCGTCGTTAAAAACTTCCGTACCTCGGAAATAATGAATGCAGTTTTTTGCTTGCTTTTATATTTTTACCAAAACAAAACTGTTTGCTTCTTGTCTGTTGCGCTGCAGTATTTTTACTTCAGTTCTCGAGAGCTGTTGTGAAATATTACACAAAACATCATAAAATAAATATAAAACATTGAAAAATTGCTGATCCATCCATTTTTTGCCAAACTGCAACTGAAAACAGAGTTTCTTGAAGACCTAAACCGAGTGAGCAAACATCTCTCCGACTAATTTGACTAAATGCTGATAAATGGCATACACAAGCAAATTACTCTACTAACGCATTTGCTGACACATAACTTTACACAGCAGAGCTTCATTCTAATCAGCACATCAGTGTTTCTGCACATATAAAACCACTAAATGGCAAGCCCGCTACTGCATTGCTTTCCTTTTTCCAGACACTGGCCTACACCGCTACCCCCTACAGTGCCACTGACTACTGGTCAATGGTTACAGCAGTCAGTTTGGCTGTGGTTTGCCTGTAGACTGACTGCCAATAAAGATATAAAATCTTGCATAGCTAAGCACAGCACAGTTTCAAGTACTGTATTCAAAAGTACTGTAAATAATACTGGGTGCACACTGCACAGCTACTCATAAATCACTTTCCAGATAACGAATGCCTGTAAAACTGTGCAGAGCGAAATGCATAAAACATGCCTTTTATAGATGCGAGCTAGGCAAGTGTGTGAGTGTAACTGCTGTGCGTAATTAACATAACTGCCAGCAACTTTGTCACTGCAGTAGCTACTATTGTACAGCAAATTGTAACTGATTAACTCAGACTGTGAGGTAGTGTGACGATTCCTGCACTTCTTTTATGTACATATTATGACATTTTATGCACACGGGGTGGGGTGAAAGCGTACGTTTGTGCGACAAATAAATAAGTATGTAGATAAATATCTACAGTGCACAATGTTAACAAATAAAAAACTTGGCCAATCTGATAGGATAGGGTGGGGTACGAAGATGATGTGAAAGCTAGGTTGTAGAAGTTTTCAGTTGGGAACAAAAGTAAACATAATTGTAGAAGCCGTATTGTAAATGTGTGAACATCGAAAAAGGGCACTCCTAACGGTGGGAGCAACTACTGCAAAACTACGAGAACCAAAACATTTGCAGACACGAGCACAGGCACGAACTGGAGATTAGCATTACAGGTGAAAACTTTTTTTCGACTAGCTGCAGTTAAATCTAACGATTTTCCCAAATTCCCTGACAACTACCAGTTTCCTGAGAGCAATAAACATAATACATCTTCGTGCACTGTGAAGGCAATAACACAAACTGCCGGCATCACAGCAAAAGACTAAATGAAATTATGCATTGGTAATGGCGGCAGTAAATAAACTTTTGAAAATGCCACTAGCAGCTAATCAAACAAGAAAAGCCCAGCTAATGCAAAGGGGAACGCGCAACAGCGGTGCATATTTGAAAGCCCAGTCGCCAGAGGGCGCCAGACGACCGGCGGCTAATTATCTATAGTGTTTTACTGGTACTCACCAAAGAGCATGACCTGTCTCGCTCTGCCAATGCCGTATTGGCTGGAAATCGCAAATTTTCCCTACTCCCTCTCATTTAGTGCCCTCGTTCGGGGTGACCTCTTTCAAATTTATGGAAAAGCGTTATGGTTCCTGAAACTAGAGTTTTCCAGGCATCCGACAGTGAAGATTTGGTGATCCTAGCTTGCACGGTTTTTGACTGATCCATCCATGTGACAAACAGACGGATGGGTGAACAGACAGACAGAATTGCAATGGCTAAGACGCGCTACAGCAGTAGCTGCTGTTGCACGTAAAAACGATTAAAGTGATGACTAAGCATTGCAGCTGACCGAATATACCGACAAAATACCGCTTACTTCAACTAACTACTGCTGTATTTATGTAAAATCACTCCCCCATCCCCACTTCTTTGCCATATTGCAACTGGAAGCACAGAATTTTTTAAAGTAAACATCAACTCGCACATATTTTTTTTACATTTAGCCCTACATGGTATACACACATTTGTATTGCTGAAAAATTTATCCACATGATGCAGTAAACAACCTCTGAAATATAAAGACTTCGACAGATGATTAGACTAAAAAATTTACCTTCTGTTTACATTCACTTATTTTCCATGGAAAACCTTTCTAACAAAACTTTTGAGATATTAGTAGTCAAACAATATACAGAAACAATGCACTCACTGAACCATCAGTGATGGAAATCTCGAAAATTCTAACGGTCATAATTTTCGAATTTTCACCAAGTATATAAAAATAGAAAAAAAACTTGCCTCTTTCAGTTTTAAAATGAACTGCTCGACATGCGGCTTTGTCGTAAAGTACCAGAACCGTTCTCCGGTGGGAAATATTTTGGCTCGCGTCTCGACGAGAAAACGCACGGGTTCCTGGATGCCTTCAATGACGAGATCGACCGCGACGGTCATAAAAACACGCGTGTCTACGCACATAGAATATTTAATACAGGCTACTGGTGTTGCTCCAACAACAACAACAAGAGCATCTGCTGCTGATACTACCACTAAAGAATGAGATCAACCTGTAATAGTCTATTAAAAAACATGCACAGTACACACCTATGCAACTAGATGATTAGAACAGCTAATCGTGCAACACATTTTGTCCCTAATACAGGCAATATCAATTCGAATCTATTTTTTGGGAGAGGAATGGCAAAAATTTCATCTGGATGCCAACAAACAGGGATCTACCCTGATATTTTTTACTGGGCTGGGGGCAATCTTGTGCTATAAGATGGCTAGGTTGCAACATAAAACTTACACTATAAACATTTAACTGCTGAAAAAGGCAGCTTAAATGAAAATCAAAAACTATTACTTTAGTTAAGGGCTTCAGCAATAGATTTATCGTGTACTAGAGTTTTGAAAAAGTCATCAGCAAAATCTTGTCAACACCAACCTTTTGCAGTCTCAATGTTAAGAACATCAAAATGAGGATCTGTGGGGTCCCAGTTAGCACTGATCATGTATGAACGTGAGTCGGTGCCAAATCCCATTGATACCTGTAAATAAACAAGCACTCGCCAGTTTATAAACATGCCAGCCTTTTCTCTCAGTATTATTCGCTGCACAGCCACACTAAGGGACCTGGCTGCCCGACAACCTGTCAGTCAGAAAGAGGTGCCTTAGTCAACAAACAAAATGGGCAGAAAGACCAAAATTAGTGCAAATGTTTTCTAGTCAAAAGTAAGCAGTGAGCCACTTTTCAGTTCGAAAAGTCATGACCAGAATTAGACCTAGAAAAACGGCCTCATAATATGTCAGCCATACTGTTTTGTAGAGCTGTCAAATCAATGCATAAATTAACGCAGTAATGCGTTAATAAATTAATGCACGAATAAATTCTGTGAAGCAAAAGTTTCAATATTCCATTAAACTGTGGTTATTTGACAATTGAATGAATTCAAGTAACTAAACTGTAGTTGCCATTCCATCACTACTGCAAATAAATAATTGTTCCCAAGACAAGCTAATAGATTTTATGCTAGCTAAGACGTCAGTTTTTGTTGATTATATATTTTAAAATGTGTTTCGAACTTTCTTTGTTCTACAGGCGGGGTCCCCAATCGTCGCGGGGCCCGGGGTAACTTATCCTCGTACTCTCCCTCTCGACGGGCCTGAGTGCACTAATAACGCGTTAAAAAATTAACTCAGTGCGTTAGTGCACTAAAAAATTAATGCACAGCTCTACTGTTTTAATTTCATGATCTACTTTGCCATCCTATCTTTCACCATGGTGTAAAAAGGATACAACTACCTACACATTCATTGCAATCAAGCATGATGAGTGAAACGTGTCTCAAGACTGTTCCTCATGTAAATGCCATCGTCAATTACAACAACCACTAATCAGATACTACACTGCATCATGGTCCGCAGTGGACTGTGCTGATTACAGTTCCATATTCCACTACAAACGATGCTCTGCATATACTTGAAGGTTCATGGACACCAAAATTAACATATACATTTTATCCACTTTTCCGAAACTTCATAATCTTCCGATAATTTTGACAGTAATATCAGCGCCCAGCATTTTGTCAACATGGATAAACTTACATTTAAAGTCGACGATTTACAGACATGATCTTAGAAAATGTGACACCATTTTGGCTACTCTGCACAATTGGTGAAGTCATCAGCACGGCCTATCAACATCATCATGAATAATTAATGACCTAGCCTCATCTAATAACGACACTGGCTAGGCCATTAATATTCATGATGTTTGTGGGCTAGACTGATGACGTCACCGGTTGTGCTAGTGCCTTGATTTTTTGGGCATAACATAACATAAAGCCATATTTTGTGTCACAATCAGACAATAATTTCGTATATTTATAAAGCTTAGATCAACATATTATATATGCAAGATGAAATATCTAATAAAAAAAGCTATATAAATTGCACGAGTTAGTTTGACTGTAGCAACGGACCGTTAAGATATTCCAGAATGACATCTGTTTGCTACTGAAACATAGTCTTCACAATCAGACCAAATAATACGTATAACTTCTGACAAAATTTGCCCAATCTATCAACACCAATGTTTCTGAAACCAGCTGTGCTTTGTACAAAATGGAATTAATTACCATGTCAATAACATGCATATCGCTGTCTTTGACATTTCTGCCAGGACTTATTAGAAGTCCAAAACACCTGCAAAAAATACGTACAGCCTTCAAACTAATTCACAGATAAAACATAATGAACAATAAACATGATAAACAATGTATATGTTCCAGCAATTCTGTTTTATCAAGTTATCAGACACTGTTACAGTGAGTGAGTAGGGTTTAACGTCCCACCTGACACAGTATGAGTCATTTTAGGGACAGCCTTTGCAGGCAAAAATGAATATACACATAATAACAGAACAAAAATTTAACCTTTACAGAAAGTTTAACCTATATAAAACACAAAACACAAACAACGACCCAAACCTAAAATTGTAAAAACTACCGATTATAATTGTGTACATATACCAAAAATGGCAATTCTAATAATCTTCCCTGTTATCCTCCAGACAGTCATCAATCTCACAATGCTGTCTATTGGAGGACAGTGGGGCGGACAGTGTTACAACGAACACATCTGAGACTACAACACTGAAATGTTAAAATGTGCTATACAAATTAGCATACCATTATTTCTCCACTTCTAAGACATCAAATAAAGCAGTAATGCTCAGATCATCATCTGCCTCGCTAAACTAGGCTGCACCCATAAATGTCTAAGCAACTGTAACAAAACTCTCGATGGTTCCATCACTCAAGCTATTTTAACTAACTGTTATTAAATTACTCATAAAACAAGCAAGCCCAGCTAATGCAAAGAAGAACGTGCAACAGTGGTGCATGTTAGAAGGCCCACTGCAAACAAAATCTAAGCTCAACGATCCTAGCAACTGACATTAAAATTTTCATGCATTTATCCACACATGCCAGATGGCACTACCAGTCTTGCACGGCTGCTGTCATTCAAGTGGCCAAAAGAGCACATTTTGAAGGATGGCTGAAATTTAAACTAGTAAAACTATGTCTAATGTTGAAAATTTTATACGCAAGTTGTCCTGGTCTATCTGTAGTGATTTCAGCACAATTCGCTGTTAGAATGTGTGTCGCAGTCCAAAATCACCAAAAAATAAAACCCCTATTTTGGCATTTAATGTCACTGAAAGACATTGATTTTGGTGCCAATCGAAAGCCAGTGTATGATTTCCTTTTAGTGATTAATAGTAACCTTGGCTTTATCTTGCACCTTTTCTGAAATATGGCGACATATTGGCTAAAAATCATACCCTCTCTCATCTACTGCACTCGCTCAGGGTGATCTCTGCAGAATTTATGAAAAAGCTTTACGGATCCTGAAACTAGAAACTCAGGCAGCAAACGGTGAAAATTTGGTGATCCTAGCTTGCACCTTTTTTGACTGATCCACCCGTGCGACGGATGGATGAATGAACAGACAGACAGATGGACGGACAGAACAGCGATAGCTAAGACACGCTGTAGCAGTACCTGCAGTCGCACATAAAAAGCAACTCACAGTGCAATAACTAAAAAGAACGTAAGAATATATGCAGTAAAAACATACAGACACCCTTGAAAGAAAGCAATATGACAAGACCAAAAATGACTTAAAACATCAGACAATCTGATCGTACAATATTAAACTTACATGAAACATTAAAAAACATTAATGAACGCAGCAATGTAAAACCTTTCAATCTTAAGTTCGCGAACATGACTGAGTTGAAGAACGGTTATAACAATTCTCTTTTCCACGTTGCAGCGTAACTTGAATACATTCTTGTCTTTTGGACATGTCACAAAGTTTCCTCTGCCATCAAATTCACGGAATTCCAGTGCAACGTGAAACCGGAAAGTGCTTTCTTCTGTAATGAGCGAGCTGTCAGAGAGAACACTTGGAGACTTGGGCATACGACGGAATGCCGTTGCAAAGCAATACAAAAGCTTCGCTATATACTGCACACAAACAGACAGAGCAAAATGTTAATCTCACCAATCACCCTCAAATTCATTCAACAAAATCTATTATCCACAAGTGTTAAAAATGACAATTAGGCTAAATTATAATCAGCACGGATGTGACAAACTTTAAAACATACACTGTATAGAGACAGAAAATATTATAGAGCTGTGCAATGCTTATGCTGAACAAGGCTTATCTGAACTGCAAAATGATGTATCGGCTACTTCAGCATAGAAAACAGTCATGTTTTTCAGTCAGTTTTTCTATGCCTTATTGTTTTCAAGTTTAAAGCCCATATGAGACAAAAAGACCTGTAGACAGACTGAAACAGACAGAACACTGGTACCTGAATAACCAAATAATAACTACATCATATGAAATTACATTATAAGGCTCCATTTTTTGGTGTTGAACAGCATTGCTAGAATGCTCTATAAACAATTCACATCACACACACCAGCACTATCTGTAATTCTGCAATCGAAGTGTCAAGCAAAAACTCAAGCGATACCGCATCGGTGACATCGCAGCGAAAAACGTGGCACTGGAAAACCGCAGTTTCAGCCGAGTCACCGTGACTGCATGTGAATGCAAAACACTGTCGCTCAGCGCTCTCGGCCGACCCACGCGCACAGAAAAGAATGCTGTGGATTGGATAGCACGCGATCTCAGAGTTGGTTGATGGCTCTACCAGTCTGCACAAAATCAAACAATGGATTATTTCAGACAAAATTAACTAAACTATTCTTTCACCAATGAAATAATGTAACATGACAAATTTAGTAACACAACCTGTTATATTATTTTTAAACCCTCAGTACTCAGTTCCCAAAGGTAAAAAACTAAGCCTAATATTATTTTATTCCCCCAGTAGTAAAAGTTCCTGGCGGTAAAAAACAAAAGTCATTTTAAACAAAGCTGGAATGGCTATCAATCCAGCAAATCCACAGAAAATAAGTAATGCAAAAAAACACACAAAGCAGATTACAGACCAAAACTTGTACCATATGATGTACTGTCCTATTGTCAATATTCTCATATTTAAAAAAATAAATTTTAGTAGTACAGCACCCATGATTTATTATACAATTACGAGACAGATATGATTTGATCACAATTCTGAACAGGTAAAAAATGCAACCATCAGCTATTTCTCCACACTCAGCGTGATCGGAATCGCAACGTAAAACGGTAACGATAACGAACGTATCCGCATAGAATGGTGACCATCGGCCTTCAAACGGCAGAGGTATGGCTACGAAGGCGAAAATCGAAAAAAACCCCACTTTCTCGAAACTGATGAACTTTGGTCCACATATGGTGACACTTTTGGAAAGCCCTCGGCCAGGGCTACATGACCCCAAAATTTTGTGGGCCAAAGTTCAAAAACGGCGGAGATATGGCGATGGGGGCGAGAATCGGAAAACCCCACTTTCTTGAAACTGATGAACTTTGGTCCACTTATGGTGACGCTATTGGAAAGCCCTCGGCCAGGGCTACATGACCCCAAAATTTTGTGGGCCAAAGTTCAAAAACGGCGGAGATATGGCGATGGGGGCGAAAATCGAAAAAAACCCCACTTTCTCGAAACTGATGAACTTTGGTCCACTTATGGTGACGCTATTGGAAAGCCTCAGGCAGGGCTACATGATCCCAAAATTTTGTGGGCCAAATTTCGAAAACGGCGGGGATATGGCGATGGGGGCGAAAATCGGAAAACCCCCACTTTCTTGAAACTGATGAACTTTGGTCCACATATGCTGACACTTTTGGAAAGCTCTCGGGCAGGGCTACAGGTCACCAGAATTTTGTGGACCAAAGTTCAAAAACGGCTGAGATATGGCGATGGGGCGAAAAACGGAAAACCCCACTTTCTCGAAATGTATGAACTTTGGTCGACATTTTTTGACACTTTTGGAAAGCCCACGGGCAGGGCTATATCACCCCAAAATTTTGTGGGCCAAAGTTCAAAAACGGCGGAGGTATGGCGATGGGGTCGAAAAACGGAAAATCCCCACTTTCTCAAAACTGGTGAACTTTGGTCCACACATTTCGACACTTTTGGAAAGCCCTCGGGCAGGGCTAAAAG
>Ga0209454_1003413_pt1 | contig 11358 bp, 8 predicted proteins | sample WorMetHERISLAND1_2_FD_187400 | JGI IMG/M metagenome (GOLD analysis project Ga0209454, IMG submission 187400) | Marine gutless worms symbiont microbial communities from Max Planck institute for Marine Microbiology, Germany - Olavius geniculatus... | ecosystem: Host-associated > Annelida >...
GGCGAGTCTAGAGAGACCAGTTATTTATTTCAGAGGATTTCTGTTTTGGTGCAGCGCTTCAATGCTGTTTTGTTGCAGGACAGTTTGCCGGCCGCTGACTGCACGGACTGACGATCGTACCCACCTTTGCATTTCGTAGTTAATTTTTAGGATCCCTCGGGAACGGAGTACCGAGGGTAAAATAATAATAATAATAATAATAAAGCGGATTTATACACGGCGCCTAAAAGCAGAAGTCACTAGACGCCGCAGTTTAAATCAATCAAACAAACGTGTCTTTAGTTGCGCTTTGAACTGTTCGTAGTCCTCTACGGCTCGCAGTGCAGCCGGCAAACTGTTCCAGACTCCAAATGGATTTCCATGTTAAGATCTGTATAGACGTCAACCTCTTAACTTTCTGTTGCTACGTGTATGTTGTAGTGAAGGAAGTATCGAGGTGCACTCGCGCGTGGCTGTGCTGCTGGAGCTGCTGGAGGCTGAGATGAGAGATCGCGGTGGATTGATAACGACGCAGTCGGCGCTCAGGTATCTAATGACGCGCATCGCTCTCGAGTTCAGTCGTCAATCTGCGACTTCGTCTCCACGCCCCGCCGGTGACACGTCGACGTCTCGGCTCTGTGCTTCAGTCAAATCACTGAGAATCATCGACCCTTCGATGCCCAGCACAGGTCCGTCTGTGGCTTCAGATGATGTCACATCTGCGATAAAATGAAATAAAACGAGATAAGAACAACTAAAACAACTTGTTTTGATTTATCGCATTACATGCGAATCCCTGCGATAAAATGTCACTTCTTTGCAAGTTATTGCAAGTTCGCAATGCGAATTTTAATCGCTCTCCGGTAAATAGACTGCTACCGTTGCAGTTGCTTTATTTTATCGAACGTTAGCATAATTTCATCGCTAGTTAAGGCTATCTAGCGGTCGTTTTATGCTTTTATAGTTCGTTTTATTCGTTTGCTACCATTATACGGTAAATTAAAATTTTCAAATTTGCGTTTTTTTGCCAAACAAACAGTTAAAACTCAGCGTACAAAATAAAAATGCAAAGCCGTTGTTATACTGTGGTTAAGCCTGTGTGTAAAATAATAATTTGCAAAAAAAGTTGCCAATCATTTCTAGCATGTGTTGAAAGCAAACATCTATAACAGATATCATCAGAGAAGCATACAGAAAATTCAGTTTTGGTTCGTTTCATTCAGGGCCGGATTCAGCTGGTGGGAGGCCTGGGGCCCCTGGTGGGAGGCCTGGGCCCAGTGGCGTATTTGGGATTTCAGAAAGAGATTGGCTATCGAATTACAGGGTTTTAAAAATTGAGGGGTTTGGTGGGAGACCCCCTGTTGGTGGGAGGCCTGGGGCCCTGGGCCCCCGCCCCCGCCTAAATCCGGCCCTGGTTTCATTTCTAATTTATCGATAAATCTTCTGACATGTATACAAAACGCATCGAGTTCTGTGCTGTGTTATGCGGTGCAGTGCCGGTGATGTTCACGGCTGAACTGAGTAACAGCAGTCGAAGTCTGACGTTCTTCTGTCCTCACGCATCACTCGACCAGTGCTCGCAGTCGCTGAAGCTAAACTTGTGTCGTGAGGTAACAATAATGACAATAGCAACAGCAATAATTATATAGATCCTTGCGGTGCTATAGTGCCGCACCGGAGGCTTCAAAGGCACATTTGTTACGAGATATCAGAAATGTGTGCATCGAGGGTTGAAGTTTAAACCTTCCATTTAAGACAGATCAAATTCCAAAAAGGTACAGCACATTACTGTACTAAAGCATGTAAACTTATTTCTCGTCTTTCTGACAAAAATAGCCGTAAGTAAACAGTGCAAATGGGATAGCCACAGATTCGATGCCAAAATGCACCACAAAGCACTGCACGGCATATTAAACTCTACATAAAATAGTTTAAATGATAATTTAAATTTTACTTATACATTATTGTGTGTAATGCCCTCACATCAGCGTGTGTGTGCGCACTGGAGACTCAACTCTGCCCCACCCCTTAAAAGAAAAGAGGATAAGTTAGGGACAGGCATAGACAATGAAAGAAACGAAAAAAACTGTGAAGGCAGAAAAGGGATATATTTTGGTCCCTTGACAAATTTCTGAATAGGCCTATGCCACTATTGTACTGCATTTTTTAACATTTTCTTTGCGCCTAGTTTGACGTAAGTTTATGTGTGTTGACACCGTATGCAGGTAAAGCGGATGTGGACCAAATGGCACGAAGAGCTAGTGCGTGAAAGCTGTCACGTCAACGTTCACTACAATGCCACGTAGGACGGACGCATTTTTTCGGTTTATACATCATGGCGCAAACGCCACGCAAACATACATTTGCTGTTCACGTGTTTGACATACATTGATCGGATTTACGAAAAACTTTGGCTAGCACGTTTAGCAGTTAGTTAGTTTCTGTAAAATAGACATTAAAAACCATTCAAAAATATATTTAGGCTTATTAGCCGCCTAGTCAGTGCGTGTTGTTGTTTTGTCAGAAAGTCTTAGGTCTATTAGGCCGCCCGCAACGGTAGTTCCCGGAAGGCCTTATGTTTTACTGCTAGCTTAAAATTTAACGTATAAGCCACTAGATCTTTGGCACTTTACCACGTGATGTGCCGCTAGATGGGGTGTTAACCCGTGTACAAAATTTAAGGGAAACCGCCCCCTTAAAATTTGGGAAAGTAAAAAACGTTCAAAATTTGGCGCGATTTAGGACAATTTTAGACTTTGACTGCAAATATCTCTGGAATGTATTAAGATATCGACAAACGGTTAACGACCTTATTAACTGCCGTTTTTTTTCCGCGTTGAACAAAAAAAAACTGGTGAATTTGGTTTCTTAACCACAAAGTTGTGTTTGCTCATTTCGACCTACCCAATATTTACAGTGCGCGCGTTTTTTGGGCAACTTTCGACTTTGACCGCAAATATTTTTGAAACAAGAAAAACAGTGTTTTTAACTACTATCTATTCCACGTTAAATGCAAAAAATTGGTGGACTTGGGTTCACTAACAACAAAGTTTTGTTTGCGAATTTCGACCTACCCAACATCGAAATCTCAGAGATGCGTCGGCCGATTGGCGCGAAATTTTGCACGGTGATCAGTACTAAGCCGAATTTTATAATGCCGGTTCAAAATTTCGGAGGGGGGCACCCCCCCGCAAAAAAAAAAATTGGACCAAAAACATGCAAAATTTGGCCCAGATTCGGACGACTTCGAAGTTTGGCGTTGAATATCTCCGGAACGGATAAAGATATTCAAAGTCGGACTAGGAGTTTTTGTAGCGCGATTCCTCCCGCGTTGGGTGAACAAATAGGTGAACATTGGTCCACTAATCTCGGATACAAAACGGTGAAATCGTACCCACCTAAATCGACTTTTTCGGATAACCATATTTCGGCCCCTAAGGGGTGCTGCGCCCCAAATTTTTTGCACGCACTAGAGAATGACGTTTTGCTAGCGCACCTGGCCCCGGCCGGGAACGCAGGCCCTTTTACAATTTTTTTTCAAAGGAGGTCCAAAATTGGCTTAAAATTTAGCATATGAGCCTTAAGATCTTTAAAGCAAGGGGGTATAACCTAACGATACTTTGCCGCGTCACGTGCCGCTATGTGGGGGTTATAACTTCGATACAACTTTTGGGGGGCACCGCCCCGTTAAAATTTGGGATGGCAAAAATCGTTGAAAATTAGATTCGATTTCAGACAACTTTTGACTTTGACCGCGAATGTCTCTGAAACGAAGCAAGCTGTCAAAAAGTGGAATCGCAAGTGATTAACTGCAGCCAATCCCCTGTTGAACAATAAAAATTGTGAATTTCGATCTACTAGCAAAAAAGTTCTGTTGTCTAATTTCAATTTACTTTAAGTCGACAGTGCGCGTTCTGCGCATGCTAATGAATTTGACTTCGGGCCATGTGACTTTGCTAGCGGGGGAATTTTACCTCCCTTCCCTAAAACTTTCCCAATCTGACTTAAGGCGCCGGGCGGACTCACGTTGGGCTTTGCCCAAAATTTCTAGTTTTACACTGTATCATCTGCGAAGTATTTCTGCGTATTTTATAATTTTGTGTTGTCATTGTTTACTTTTTTTATAGATTAAACGTGCAGCGTAAAGCTGATTCGCACCAGTGAGACGTGGCATGGCGTGCGTTGTACTGTATGTAGGTCTGGCAAGGCGGAATTGAGCGGAAGAATCGATTTACTTCACGAGAATCTGACGCAAAGCGCTCGCGCCGGTCTACGTCCGGCCACCAAGTCAGGATTCTTTACGATTCTGAACGAGGCAGTGGACAGTTATGATCGGCCAGCAATCGTGAGGGATGCGCGGTACCAACTGACTAGCATTGGTGATGTGCAGCACCACAGGTCGACGTTGATGATCCCCGAACCCGGTACAAATGTGGGATGCCGTGCACTCAGTGTCGAAGCCGGATCCTCCACGAAGCCTTCGTTTTTCACGTCGTCCACTTTTTCTAAACGAAATTTCACGAACAAAAGCGCAAGTTTATCATCTACTGAATTATCCAGTTTTGTCAGTTTTCCGGAGGCGTGGACGTCAGCTGTTTCAGACGGATTCAGAACCTCTGCGGCGTCAGGGTCGTCTGCGATAAGCGGAAACAGAAGAGTTTCTACCAGATCCTGGTTGCTGTCCACATCAGTGGCTGGCTCGTCGTTGACGCCAGCTGAGCCAACATCACCAAGTACTACCGCCACGACGACCAGCAGATCAAGCACTGCGTCAACAAAGACGTCATCAACTGCGACAAGTGCGCCAGTGGACCACCGCGCTAGTTCAACCCCGAGAATGACGTCATCAATTATGCCGGACGATCGTGTTGGCTCAACAGTGAGAATGACGCCGGCGCTTTCGACTTGCACCAGGACGACGCCGGGACCGGGAGGATCAGAGAGTTCCGCGATCCAGCCACGAACATCGTCATCATCATCAGCAGCAACCTTTGCAGCGACGACAACTACGACTAGTTTCACGACGTTGACGTTACCGACAACTACAACATTGATCTTTACTCCGACGTCAACAACGACGACAACAACCAAAGCTAGAGAACAGAAGCCGGACGACGACGCTGAGGTGAAGATGAACGCCTCTGAGGTAAAACCTCAGAACATCGATGACCCGGCGCCGCAGGTGCTGGAAGTTAAAGACGCAACGAAGAAAAAACCGAATGATGTGAATTCCGCCGATAACGGCGATAATGATAATGATGATGAAATTTTTGTTGATGATGACGAAAAGGCTTCCTCCGTATATTCCACACCAACAAGTTGCAGTAGCATCAGCACAAGAGTGAGACCAACTTCAGCGTTTAGGCCTGACGAAAGAAATGACGATGATGATAGTGATGATGACGATAATGAAAGCTCCGGTTCCGGTGACGACGATGTAGACAAAAAATCATCGTCCGTATCTACAACGCCCAGCTGCAGCAGCAACACAGAGGTACGACCGACTTCGGCGTTTGGAACCGACGAAACGAAAATGACGACGTCAGAAACCGCAACGACGACCGAAGAATTCACTACAACCGAACCGATGAAAAATACTGAAGGAACGAGCGAGATTATAACCCATGACTTGACTGCAAAAAGTACCTCCGAAACGGGCCAGCAAACGACAGCTGAAACCAGCAAAGAAACTGAGGAGCTGTCGGCCACGATGGAAGATTGGAGTACAACGGACAAACTAAGTACAACTAGATCTGTAGCGGACACGAGCGAAGATGACGTGTCAATGACGATGTCAACAGACGTGGAAGATACGTCAAAGGATTTTTTCACGGTGATCATTCCTCTGGAAGGATCATCGACAGTAGAACCCGAGGCGACGATGACAACCAGTTACTACGACGAAACTACGACGACAGAGACGGATGAGATGACTTCAGCGGATCAGACTGAAAAGAGATTTACGCCAGCAGCACAGGCTCTTTTGCTCTTGGAAACCGATGAACCTGAGGACATTACCACACACGTCGCAACAACGACAGTAAAACCCGCAGTGACGACAGAAGCGACAACAACAAAAGCCACAACGACGACACAAGCCACGACTACGGCAGAGGCGACAACGACGACAGAAACGACGACACCGACACTTTGGATTACTACAACACCGTTGCGGCGTACGACCACAGATACTACAACAGCCAGTACAGTCACCATGGAGAAAACTACGACAGAGGAGACTACTACAAAAGCAACCACTGAAACTACTATTAAGACGACGACAACGCGTCAGCCTACGTCTACCGAAACGGAACCATTATTTTCCACGACGGATATGACGTCAGTCACTACCCTAACTCCGCCAACGACGTCAAATACAACAACGACAGCAACGACGACACGAACAACTACGACGGCTCGGCCCGTGTCATTGGTTACTCCTGGCGGCGGGGCTCCATTTAGTCTGGCGACGCCGGCCGTACGCCGTCGAGCCACTGTGAGACCGATCTGTGTCCATGATCCATTCGCCACGACCACCTCCACCACCCTGGACCCACAGTCAACAGCTCAAGACGGCGACGTTCTTCCCACCCCGGCAGCTATCCAGTCAAGATGCGTATGCGAATGCGACACGAACTAAAAAACTGGCCGAAATATCGATAAGGACGTTTGTTTGTTTGTTGTTACTAAGTTAATAATATCGCGTTGAGGCGTTGCATTTATTGTGTGTATATTAACGCTTGTGCAAGCTTGTCCAACTTTATTGATTGCATCTACTGTTTGTTCGGCTGTTACAGTAGGCCTATGCGCTCGCACATGCGCCGTTTTAGTGTTTAAGCTGCATATGTTGAAACATACAGAACGGTTTGTTTGCGCTGTAGTCGGCACCAAATTGTTTATATGATTATTTTTTTATTGTTTTGACGTTTGGTGACGGAAGGGGCATTTAGTCTTAAAATTGCTCCAGCGGTCGCTGTAATTCTTCTTTGAGGACCCAGCCTGGTTTGAGAAAACTTTGCAAAAATATTTGGATGAAAACCAAAAGTACTGTATTTTTGGAGTTGGACAGTAACAGCTTTCACATCTAAATAATTTACACCTAAATAATTTTTGGAAATTATTTCTTTGATGAAATAGATAAATTTGATATACAAAATTTGATATGCTGGTGTTTGTGCTAGCAACTTAAGTTTCGAATTATATTGCACTGTAATATTTTCAGATGTTATTACTTGGTATAGCTGAAAGACATTTGAAATATTTGTAAAATGAATCTGTTGAACAGGAGTGAATTTCAGCACGCTACACAACAAAACGCATATTCATTATTACACATTATACGCATGTAACATATGGTTAAGTGAAAGACAAATGAACTGGTGGTCCAATTTAGTCTCGTTTTCCAAAGCATAAAAATCCAAAACTGCTATATGTTAATATATATTTTTTAAAATTTTTCCTTCGTGCAAAAGCCATTTAGCACAAATTTAAGTTGCATAAGTCAGCAATATACAGTATATATACATAATACATCACAATACGGATGTAATTATCTACAATGATAAGATACCGCTGCATTTACAATGCAATACTGAAAGCGATCTTTACAATGGAAGTAGGGTTTAGTGTCCAGATACGTTGAAAGCGCATTGGACGTTTTAACAGGACAGTAATAACCATGACTAGTGGCGTAGTGGCTTTGGCTTGGGACGCGTCAGCGAGATAGTTCTACTCCTGCCAACTGCCATGTATCAAGTCTGGGCAAATTTGTTCACACACACACACAGGCATGTTTTTGTCACCAAGCAGCAAGTCTTATAATTTGCTACCGACCAAAAGGAAAGTGATAATCTGCGGATGGGAAGAACTTGGCAGAAAGTATTGGCAGTCTACCGCCGGCGATATGACCACGTCACCTGTGTGCAGTGGCGTCATGCAGGGGAAAGCAAAATGCCACTCCTTAATTTAAGGCCTTTACAAATTTGTTGGTAAATCTTTTTGTCGGAAAATTTTAGTCTGAAAATGCCAACATTGAGACAAAAAACACTTTTTTGCAGGAATATAGGGGCAAAGTTAAAATGCTGAGCATCAGTAATCTGCTCTGTCGGAAATTTGCTGCTGTCTGTCCAGATTTTATTGGAAATTTTCAGTATGTGTCGGAAAATTTCAACTTTCTACCCTGCCTACTTCTTTAACGCACGACGCCGTCACCTGCAGACTAACTGTCTAAAGACCGCGGGATCAGCTGCGGACCTTACGCTCGTAGCTAGTATAGGACTATTTACATTTACCTTAATCGTGTCAACAACAGTACGTACTTAATTAGAGTTAAAAGGTGCTTACATGTGTGGCAAAAACAAGCATGCGACAAAACAAAACTGGTCCACTTACAATGCAGTTGTCAATTAACTCGAGTTTGGCAGCGCCATCGCACCATCGCGCTAGACGCCACCAGGGATGTTGTTCTTGGCCTTGGTCCTTGGTCTTAGGTTGTCCTTAAGGACAAAATCACAGTCCTTGGTCCTGTCCTTGGCCTTGAGACTACAGTACAAAGTATTGCATTAAACTATATTCACCAGTGTCATTGGCTAAGTTCCAAACCCAAGTTCATTGACTGTGCGTAGTCGCGCACTGTTTTTGTCACATTTGATGTTCTGTCGCACATCTAGACACTCTCTTACAGCGACGGTTTTGTCGGCCATCAATCAGGCGTTGACGGCGAGCGGCAGAAATTAAGGCCACGGTAACACGGCGAGACGTGCACGGGTACTGAAATATCGCCGACCGAGATGACTGACATTTGACGGCGACAACCTTCCAATCCACGCAGAGCACGGCTGATTGACGTGACGGAAATATTAAAGTAGCCTGCTCGCGGGTCCAGGCAAGTTCGAGCGACGTGTCAAAAATGACGAATGATAGACCTACGTGTCTGCATGGCTGCAATAATTTCTGCTCATCCGGTCATCTACGCCAGACGTCTGACATCGAACGAACGAAGTGTGCGGATCACAGTACTGCGGAATGAAATCCATCCGCAAAGAAGTTCCACAATCCGACGAAAGTCTGCCACTTGATTTACTTTTGTAACAGAATAATTGCGGGCATAAAATTAAATAAGTAAAAGGTACGTGGATTTAGGCCCATACAATGCATTGCATTAACAGTCCGTGCTGACATCTAGAAAACTTCAGTTATTACCGTTTGGGGTCCGAACGGACCCCAAGTTCTACGCTCAATAACGACCCCATTTCTGTACGTGGTGCAAAACGAATTATACATTTATATAGAAACTGCAGTCTATTTTACATTAAATAATGGTATGCATAAGTTGGTATGTGCACGGTAACACTTAGTAAAAAATCCTGGATAACGATCCACAAAAAAAAATCTGAATACCCAACACAATCAAATCAGTTTTTTCTTGGGCCATGCCTAACCCTTCTACAAAATTCAATCCAAACCCGTTCGTATTTTTTAAATAATTTAGCTGACAAAAATCGACTGACCTAAAACACAAAATCCTTCGACGCTTGGCTTCGGCGGAGGTAATAGAGATGGCATGCCAACAGTCGTAGTGCCGGGCAGATCGACCAATTTCTCAACAGAAATCCAAAATATATGAGATTCGCGCATCTCTAATCATCGTAGTCGCACCTGCGGCTTGCCGATGATGATGACGCCATCGCTATACTCGACGCGATATACTGATTTAGAAATGTCATTCGATGCTACATGCGCGCAGGTGCATGTCATCTTGTCATATAGACTGGTGTCAGACAACTGAGACAAAGTATACAACGTGCTAGTAGCTAGTCACCGGTTATCATCGTCATTGTCATCAGCAATATGACAATTAGTTCTGTTTTTTAGTGATTCTACTATTTTTTTACTATTGCCTTTTAACTAATGTTTCAATAATTACGCCAACCCAACTTAAAAAATACTATCATTTGCGCTTTTCGGCCCGTTTGTCTGCCTGCTCTCGGCGAATTTACTGAAACACTTAGGCCGTTGTAACGTGTAAAGTGCAGTAGGCCTATAACTTTTTGCAAAAGATGTACTTTACAAGTAACGGATTTTTTAGTAAGTACGAACTAATCGACAATGCGCATGTATAAAAAACCAGAAATAGAGCAGCTACATGTACGCATGTTGAAACAACCAAAATAAACTAAACAGAACTGACATGTTTTAGTTCAGTTTGGTTTAGTTTAGTTTATTCCTGTCGCTTCATTCGTACACGCCTTAGTTACAGGGAGTTACGGCGTGCACCGAAGACGGTCGTCTGTGCAGCGGCCAGCCAGGCACTGTCGTGGTTAGAATGCACCTGTGTCATCGCCTGTAAAACTCTGACGGGCTGCAGCAGCTGTCCGATTATGCTGCCGTTTGCCATCGGGTATCCTGAAGCCGTCGGTCGCTGTCTCGCCCTCTGTCCCAGCCGTCGCAGCCATCTCAGAGGCGCGCCGCGAGGGTCCGACCGAAACTCGTAACACGTACGCGGTAAGGTAACGACAGCTTCCCGGTGTGGTGGGTGGCGTCCGTGATGGTCTGTTCGTTAATAATTTCCGACCGTGATTGGTAGTGAAAGAATCGGTCGATATGAGGCGAAGATATGAATCTCGTAACACGTACAGCTGCAGACTGAGACCTGGTCGTCGACGTACTGAACGGTTTGCCCATCCACCGTCGGCAGCTCGTCGACGTTTCGTCGCTGTAGCAAAGCAGCCGCCGCGGCAGCCCCCGCGGTGCCAGGCTTGGAAGTGATGATGTCGCCGTCAAGCCGGACTGCCGACTGTGACGCGGCAAAGGCCTCAAGTTCGTCTTTGCGCTCGTCCTCCGTGTTCATCGTCAGGAACCGCAGCACCAGCAAGTTCATGGCGGCACTCAGCACTGCCAGGCCGACCAGGATAAAGATGAAGCTAAAGACGAAGTACTCGGGCTTGCTCTGTACGTCCTCGTTGCGCTGTAGTGCCACGTAGTCGCCGAAGCCGATCGTTGTCAGCGTTATGATGCAGTAGTAGATGGAGTCGAGGTAGGGCCAAGGTTCATAACGACAGAACACCCAGGCACCGCCGGCCACGACCACGCTTGACATGTTCATACACACGATGATCAGGCTCGTCTGAGACACCTGACCACAACATGACAAAAACACATACATGTATTTTTAGTTTTTTCCCGATCTGAGACTTCTTGTCTATCCCATAAGCGTCTGTTTCTGTATTTTAAAAATGTTTTGCATAGTAGTGTTTTCTAATTCAACTTCTCTTTGTTCGTTTTTGTTTAAAAACGTTTTAGTTCTTTTTAGTTTGTCTGCTGGTGCAAATTATCATATCATATTATATATTATGTATCTGTAAAGCATCGTGATATAAC
>Ga0209454_1003414_pt1 | contig 11358 bp, 11 predicted proteins | sample WorMetHERISLAND1_2_FD_187400 | JGI IMG/M metagenome (GOLD analysis project Ga0209454, IMG submission 187400) | Marine gutless worms symbiont microbial communities from Max Planck institute for Marine Microbiology, Germany - Olavius geniculatus... | ecosystem: Host-associated > Annelida >...
ATTTGCCCGTGGTACTTGTCATCTCAATGGCATTGAATCATTCTGGTCGTAGGCCAAACGGAGGCTTGCAAAATTCAATGGTGTTCCCAGACATACGTTTCATCTACACCTCGAAGAATGTGAATTCAGATTCAATCATCGGGAGGAAAACTTATTGATATAATACTCATTTTACTGAGAGAAAATCCTCTCTAAAGTTATCTAGACCCTTATATAAAATCAATGCCTTGTTTTTCATACAGCCTCTAAGCGAAAATAACGCGCCGTGCCAGCAAGCGCGCGATCCGCCCGGCCAATCCGGTGCCGACGTGTCCGATCCCGGCCGGTGCGTTCAGCTGAGCGATTGCGGTTACCGCCAGTCCCGGATAACCACAGGGGTCGATCCGCAAGAAAGGCGTCAGGTCCAGGTCGACATTGAGGGCCAAGCCGTGAAAGCTGCAACCGCGGCGGATTCGCAACCCGACGGCTGCGATCTTGGCGCCCTCGACGTAGACGCCGGGGGCATAAGGGCGGGCGGAGGACTCGATCCCGTAGCCTGCCAGGAGCTCGACGATGGCCCGTTCCAGGAGCTGCACAAGGCGTTTCACGCCGATGCCGGCGCGGGACAGGTCGAGCAGGATGTAGGCGACGAGCTGCCCCGGACCATGATAGGTGACCTGACCGCCCCGGTCGGTTGCGATGACGGGGATACCGCCCGGATCGATGACATGCTCCGGGCGACCGGCCTTACCCAGGGTGTAAACGGGCGGATGCTCCAATAGCCAGAGCTCGTCGGCGGTGCCCACGCCGCGCCGGTCGGTGAAGGACTGCATGGCCCGCCAGGTGGGCTCGTAGTCGCGAAGACCCAGGCGGCGCACGATCAGGACCTTACGGACGTCGATCATGCCGGAGTGATCGCAATGCACCTGCGCATGAGAGGGCAAGGGCGAGGACAATCGGGTCGGCGGTAGTGGCTGAATCTGAAGTGGTTAAGAGGCAGTTTAAAAACCAACCCATTGAATATAAATGCTAAGAAAGAATCATAAAGATCCCTCGCTGCGCTTCGGGATGACACTCCTGGCGTCCTTGTCATTTCGAGCGTAGCGAGAAATCCTTGTCCCGACGGAGGAGATCTTAGGTTCAAGCGGTTGGCAGGTTCTCAGGTTTTTAGACTGCCTCTAAGCCTACCAGCTCCTACCGCATCATTCCGGCGGGGATTACCGGAATCCAGGGCCACCGAATAATATACCCTGCTAAAACAGTCTGTTAGCATGGAAGCGAGTCGGGTAGATTGGGCCAAGCCGGAGCGCCGCCATCCTGGAGAAATAGATGCCGGCAGGATGCTGGCGCGCCGCTGGTCCGTGCCCAATCTACCTCTGTAACCGATTACTTTCTACCGAATTATCATTCGGTTGCCCTGGACTCGGATGCCGCCGCCGCGGCGGACGGAAATCCATCCGCCGCGCGGCAGGGGTCATTCTCGAGCGAGAACAGCGAGAAACGAAAAAAGCGCCGGTGTCGGCGCTTTCTCAAGAGCTTTCGAACGCTCGAAAACCCGTTCTGGTGGAGGCGGCGGGAATCGAACCCGCGTCCGCAAATCCTCCGCCCATGGATCTACATGCTTAGCCCGGCCTATTGTCTTTGACCTTCCGCCGCCCGGTGGGCGGGGCATGCGGTCGGCGATTCCGAATTCGGTTTTAGCGGATCAGGTCCGGACCCCCGTCACCGCGATCCCATGTGATGTTACCCCTTGAAATCCACCGCCCATAGGCAAGCAGTGGTCAGAGGCTCGCCGGATCAAGCGGCGAGAGCGTAGTTGTCGTCGTTGGCAACTATTGGTTTGCGGTTGGATTTACGAGGTAGTCCGCACCTCGGCATGCACCACAGGTTTCGCAACCCACGTCGAAGCCAAGTCACCCCCTGTGTGTAAGACTTTGTCAGTATACGTGGGGGAAAATTCCCAGGCAAGTAGCCCGGATGAATCTTCTCAAAAACGTTGCTATGGTGAGTCGGGATTTGCCACCGGAGGAGAACAACCATGAGCCTGCATACGCTACTTGTCTCGACCCTACCGCTGGCCGGCCTGGGCGTTCTGTGGTCCCTGGGATCGGGTCCGAAGGCCCAGGCGATTGCCGCCGAGGAGGGCCGACAGGTCGCTGAAAAGCCCGCCGAGAATGGGCGTTGGCAGCGGCCCGCCGAGGAGGAGATCAAGCGTCGGCTCACGCCGCTGCAGTACACCGTGACCCAGGAGGCGGATACCGAGCCGCCCTTCCGTAACCCATATTGGGACAATCGGCAGGATGGGATCTATGTGGACGTGGTCTCCGGCGAGCCTCTGTTCAGCTCGCGGGAGAAATTCGAGTCCGGTACCGGTTGGCCCAGCTTTCATTCGCCCCTGCAGCCGGACCTGGTCGTCGAGCGGGAGGACCGCAAGCTGGGCATGAGGCGCACGGAGGTCCGTTCCCGCCACGGGGGTTCCCACCTGGGGCATGTCTTCGACGATGGTCCTACGCCGACCGGCTTGCGTTACTGCATCAATTCGGCCGCCCTGCGCTTTATCCGGGTCGCGGACCTGGAGCAGGAGGGCTATGGTGACTACATTGCCCTGTTCGAAGATGGGTAGTGGCTGAATTACAAGTGGTTAAGAGGCTGTCTGAAAAAGGGCCGTAGGCGTAGGCTGGGTTGAGGAACGAAACCCAGCACCTAAATTTTCCGGTTATCCGCGCCAACAGCACCTTATCCCTCGCGACCAGTGGATTTAGGTGCGGGGCGAGTTCCTCAACCCAGCCTACTCCCGGCTCTGGCCTACGGCCCTTTTTTCGCGCAGAGCCCCGCACCTATCGTCGCGGGAAATGGGCAATGCTCCGTTCTGTCATCGGCGATAGGTGCGGGGCAGAGACGCAGAGACGCGGAGAAATCCTCTCTGCGTCTCTGCGGGAAAATAACGGAAAGGCTTACCATTCGGCCGGCTGCCACCACCAGAACTGCGCCTGGGGCGGCGTGCGGTCGTCCCAGCAGCACTCACGGTGGAGCTCCAGGAGAGGGCTGGTGTGGGTACGCAGGCGGCGTTTCAGGCGCCCCTGCTCCGCCGCGGTGAGCGCCCCGCGGCGGTCCAATTCGGTCAGCATCAGCAGGGCGTCCGGCACGTCGTACAGCGTATCCGGGTCGGTCAGCAGGTCCCAGGCGACCGCGAAGGACACCTCCGGGCGCGGCAGGCCGAAGCGGACGCCGGTGACCTGGCCGTTGCGCAGCGCGATCATTGTTTCCACCACAGATCAGGGGACAGTTGTCAGAATCTGATAACTGACAACTGATAACTCATTTCAGCCGCACCCACCCGTTTAGACAGCCTCTCACTGACACTCCGCGGCGCGGAGCTTCCGCGTTCCCACGCGGCGCGTGGGAACGAGAGAAATGGTTTGCTTTTTAGACAACCTCTTAGCCCCCACCCCGTCATTCCGGCTGGGACGCCGGAATCCCCCGCACCTATCGTCAGAAGGTTTGGTGGCACCAGGGTACGCCTGGAGCCCGCCAGCGATAGGTGTGGGGCAGGGATGGCAAAAACAGTGGGGATATAAATCATTGCCTCAGGTCGCACAACAATCATGTCACTTGAAATTTAACCACTACCCTTTGATCTTCACACCAGATCCGGGGTAGCCGGAGCGGTCGGCGAGGTGGGTATGATTCCCACTTCGTCCCCGTCATGAAGCCGTGAAAAACCCTCGGCGAACTGCTTGTTCAGGGTAACCCGGACCCGTTCCCGGTCGAACAGGGGGGTCGCCCCCAGCTTGCGCCGACCGAGCCAGGCAAGGAGAGTGTCTACGTCCACCACGCTCGGCGGAGCCACGAGCTCCTCGGTCTCTCTGCGCAGCTTGTGGGCCAACCAACTGAAGTAAAGGAGCCTGATCCGCTTTTCTTCCTGTAGCGGCTCCTGCCGCCGGTGTCCGATTTGCTCCAGCTCTTTCAGATAGGTCGCCCAGTTCCGTTCGCGGTCCACCCCCAAAGCGTAGAGGGTGTCCCAGGAATAGATGCCGGTGTCGTGACCGTCGTCGAAGAGGAGCCGGACCCCATACTGCCCCTGGGGCTCGATATGCTCGATATCCACCGCCTCCTTGTCGGTTACCGGCCGGCCCATGGTCCGCACCTCGGCCGCCTTGGAGAAAACCCGCAGATACTCGTAGGGTAGCTCGAAGGTCACGCCGTCATCGAAGGCGATGGACAGGAGCCGGGACTTGCGGTGGAGGCCGATATCCGTCGGATGGTGTCTTACGGGCTGGTCGGTCATTGGAGGCTAGGTTCGGTTTGCGCGTTGATGGGGCGGCGGTACGGCGCCGTGGCGGTCGTATCCCTGTTTTCCGGTAACTCCTCACATGCTAAGGAGGACTGACATGCTGCGCCTGTTGCAACCACTGTCCTGGTGGATCGCCCTGGTCCTGATGCCTATCGTATTGGCTGGAGAACAGAAGCCGCTCGCGCTGAGTATGGTCCCCGGCGCCGTCCTCAAGGCAATCGAGCGCAAGCTGCCCGGCTTCGAGCCCGATTTTATCGAGGTGAGCCATTCGCGCAGCCTGAAAGTGGTCCGCTACGAGTTCGTCGGCAAGCTGGGAGACAAGAAGCTGGATATCGATGTCTCCGCGGACGGTTGCACCATTGAAGTCGCCGACCAATAGTGATGTGTTTGGTGGTAGTGGATGATGGGTTTTGTTTTGGCGCGGCAAGGTGATTGACTTACCCAAAGCTTTTTGGTGCGCCTCTACCCATCCTACCGCGCTGGATTCTGGCACTCCCTGCCGGAATGACGGTCTGATGTTCTGGAGTGCGCCGACAGAGCGGTGCAGTATGATCGGTTCCAATCCAAAGTGGCTTCGGGTCCGTGCGGATCGACGGTCTTACTCCTTGCCGTCGTTCCGGGTGGGACCCCGGAACCCAGTCGTCCAGGGAGGGCAACTCGAAGGATGCGACTGACTTTCGTCTTTTCTTCCGGGCCTATACGGAGAAGATACGGACATCAGGCATTGTTGGTCCTTGCAAGTTTACCATCCCTGGCATCTGGATTCCGGCGTCCCAGCCGGAATGACGGTCTGATGTTCTGGAGTGCGCCGACAGAGCGGTGCAGTATGATCGGTTCCAATCCAAAGTGGCTTCGGGTCCGTGCGGATCGACGGTCTTACTCCTTGCCGTCGTTCCGGGTGGGGCCCCGGAACCTAGTCGTCCAGGGAGGGCAACTGAAGGCGGCAACCGCGCATCGCGTTTTCTGCCCAGCTCGTCAGGCAGCAAAGCAACCGGGCCGGAATGAACGTTGGTATCACCATCGGGCATGGCAAGCTCCCGCCAGTTTGCCGTCCCTGCCCCGCACCTATCGCCTGGGCGCACCCTGGTGTCGCTGGAGCTCTCGGCGATAGGTGCGGGGCGAAACCCAGCGTTTACGAGCAGGCCAGTTTGCCGGGTCTCGTCCCTCGACCCCAGCCTACCGACTACCCGGCTACCTTTTTAGACAGCCTCTCAGCGTATCTGGGCCAGTAATCCTTGCATCATCCCCTCCGCCTGTCCCAGGTAGCCGGTGCCGAACAGGTTCAGGTGGTTGAGGATGTGGTACAGGTTGTAGAGGTCCTTGCGTGTCCGGTAGCCTGGGTCCAGGGCCCAGGCCGCGTTGTAAGCGGCATAGAAATCCTTGCCGAAGCCGCCGAAGAGCTCGGTCATGGCGATATCCGCCTCGCGGTCGCCGTAGTAGACGGCCGGATCGAAGATCACCGGCTGTCCGTCCTGGTCGAAGCCCAGGTTGCCTCCCCACAGGTCACCGTGGAGCAGGGAGGGGACCGGGTCGTGGTCGATCAGGGCGGGTAGGGCGGCGAGCAGTCGCTCGCCCTGGTCCCGAAGCCGGCGGCCGTATCCGTTACGGGTCGCCAGCTCGATCTGGAACCCCAGCCGGTATCTCCCCCAGAAGGTCACCCAATCCGGCTCGGGATGGTTCGGCTGGGGGGTGGAGCCGATGGTGTTGTCGCGATCCCAGCCGAAGTCGGCCCGAGAGGCCAGGTGCATCGCGGCAAGTCGGTGCCCCGCCTCGCCGGCGCCAGCCGCACCGGCTCCGCCGAGCGCGATATATTCCATGACGATGTAGGATTCTCCACCCGTGGTGCCGGTGCACAGGGGGAGAGGGACCCGAATGGTGCCGGTGTCCGCCATCTCCTCGAGCCCCGCGGCCTCGGCCTCGAACATAGCGAGCCGCTCCGGGCCGTTGAGCTTCACGAAATAGACCCGTGGGCCATTGCCCAGGCGGTAGGCACGATTGATGCAGCCCCCGCCGACCGCGCATGAGGTGCTCGGATCGACCCGTCCTCCACCGGCATTGCCGATTGCCGTGGCGATGCCTGACCAGTCGGTCATCATCGGTCAACCCAGCCGACGCAGCAGGGGGCTCGAGCGGGGGAAGTGGGCGCGCAGAAACGCCATTTGATCCACCAGCACGTTGCGGCCCATGAGGAGGATGTACTCGGCATGGTTGGGCGTGAAGGGCACCGCCAGCAGCTCCATCCCGGCGGCCTCCGGCGTGCGGCCGGCCTTGTGATTATTGCAGCGCACGCAGGCCGTCACCAGGTTGTTCCATTGATCTTCACCGCCCTGACTGATGGGACGCACATGGTCCCTCGACAGCTGGCGGGCGGAGAAGCGGCCGCCGCAATACAGGCAGATGTAGCCGTCGCGTTGAAACAGGGTCCGGTTGGACAGGGGAGGTACATAGTTGTCCTGCAGCTTGTTCAGCGCGTAATGAATGCCGTGGGTGGCGATGATGGAGTTGACTTCCAGCGTGCTGCGGCGCTTGGTGGCGGCATTGATACCGCCGTGGAGGAGAAACAGGCGATTGCCGCACCCGTAGGCGACCTGGCCGAGGGAATAGAGCCTGGCGGCCGAGCGGTAGTCTACCCAGTCCAGGGGCATTCCGGACAAGTCCGTGCGTAGTACCCGTTGGTTCAAGTGCAACATCAAAGCAGCTGCCTGGAGCGTTCTGCCGGCTCCGCCTTTTGACCCCCTCACCCTTTACCCCGCACCTATCGCCGGTAGCTCGAGCAGCATCACTACTGGTTCCCCCCCAGCGATAGGTGCGGGGCAAGCCCCTCTCCCGGCGGGAGAGGGGCTTTTGCGACACCCTCATGAGCGGTCGGGGTGATTCGGAACGGGGCGGCTCGGAACGGTCGCCATGATACCTATTTTCGAACGACCCGACCATGGGCGGCTTCGACTCCGCATCGAGGCCGGTATTTTCAGCTGTGCTGATAGGCACTTACTCACACCGGGGCGGGGTCTGCGAGCCGGCGTGCGAAATTTTGCCACCGCCCCTTCAAACAATCTCGAAGATGATTATAGCCGGTTGTTTTTCTTGACAAACATATGGTTGCTAAAATGTTGCTCAAATCAATCCGGACCTCAGTATTTACGGGACTTGAGGACCCGAATTAAGGGAGATTTCCACAAAGTTATCCACAGATTCTGTGTATAGTCGGATTTAGCTCCGAGCAAACATGGGGTTGGCGGCGTTCGAGGGAAAATTTGTTTCACTAGGTATGCTTAACTTGCGCGATGCTTGCCGATACACCGATTATTCTGCGCGTTGCCGTGGACGCCCCCATCCCCACGGTATTCGATTACCTAACGCCCGTTGGTCGGACCGGAAATGCCCCGGCGCCCGGCATGCGCGTGTTGGTGCCCTTTGGGCGCAGCCGGCGGATGGGTATGATCGTGGAGCTAGTGGCTCGGACCGAACAAGACCCGGACCGACTCAAGCCGGTGGAGTCCGTGCTCGACCCGGCCCCGCTGCTCGGGGCCGTGGATCTCGCTTTTGTTCTGTGGGCGGCCGGATATTATCACCACGCCCCCGGTGAGGCCCTGTTCGGCGCCCTGCCTGCCCGCCTGCGCCGCCCCTCGTCACCACTGGAAAGTGGGGTGTCCGGTTGGTGTCTCACGCCCGAAGGACGCGCGGGCATCGCCGACCTGACGCGGGCCCCCAGGCAGGCGCTGGTGGCCCGCATGCTTGCGGCGAGCGATACGGGTCTCAGCAGCGCCGAGCTCAGGCATCGGCTCGGTGACTGCCACGGCGCCTTGCGCGCGCTGGTCGCTCGTGGCTGGGTCGAGTCCTGCCGGATCGCATCTTCCCCACGGACCATCGCACCCGTCCCACGGACCGGGGAGCGGGTATCGGCCAGTAGACCCGAGCTCGATCCCCACCAGCGCCGGGCCGTGGATACGGTCCGGGGCGCGTTCGGAGATTTTCGCGCCTTCCTGCTGGAGGGGGTCACCGGCAGTGGCAAGACCGAGGTCTATATCCGGCTGCTGCACGGGCTGCTCGCGGCCGGGCGACAGGCCCTGCTGCTGGTGCCGGAGATCGGTCTGACGCCGCAGCTGCTGCAACGCCTCACCGAACGACTCGATGCCCCTGTGGTCACGCTGCACTCGGCCTTGAGCGCCGGCGAGCGGGAACGGGCCTGGCGGTGCGCGGCCGCCGGTGAGGCCGCTTTGGTGTTGGGGACCCGCTCGGCGGTTTTCGTGCCCCTGCCGCGCCTGGGGCTGATCCTGGTGGACGAGGAGCACGATCTCTCCTTCAAGCAGCAGGACGGGTTCCGCTATTCGGCGCGGGACCTGGCCGTGCGCCGGGCCCAGCAGGCCCGATGCCCGGTAGTCCTGGGCTCCGCCACGCCGTCCCTGGAGACCTTGCACAATGCCCACAGCGAGCGTTACACTCGGCTCAAGCTCCCACGCCGGGCCGGGGGTGCGGTACCGCCGGAGCTCCTGACCCTGGACATCCGTGCCCAACCCCTGCGCGCGGGCCTGTCGCCGGTGCTGCTGCGTTTGATGCGCGAGGAGCTGGAGCAGGGGAATCAGGTCCTACTGTTTCTCAACCGGCGCGGCTTCGCTCCCGTGCTGGCCTGTCATACGTGCGGGTGGGTCGGCGAGTGCCCCCGGTGCGATGCCAGGCTTACCCTGCACCTCGCCGCCGGTCGTCTCTGGTGTCACCATTGCGGATGGACCCGCGCCCTGCCGGGGGTTTGTCCCGACTGCAAGGGGGACGATCTGCGCCCGTTGGGTCGGGGGACGGAACGTTTAGAAACCGAGCTGCGGGAGCTGTTTCCCGCCACTCCCCTGGCGCGGATCGACCGCGACAGCACGCGCCGCAAGGGCGAGCTGGAACGCCTGCTGGGAGAAGCCCGGCGCGGGGAGATCCCTCTGCTGCTGGGGACCCAGATGTTGGCCAAGGGACACCACTTCCCCGGCGTGACTCTGGTAGGGATCCTGGAGCTGGACCAGGGGCTTTATGGAGCCGACTTCCGCGCCCCGGAGCGGATGGCCCAGGTAATTGTCCAGGTGGCAGGCCGGGCCGGGCGGGCCCAGCGCCCCGGTCGGGTTGTCCTGCAGACCAGGCACCCGGATCATCCCCTCTTGCTCAGCCTGCAACGCCGGGGCTACCCGGCCTTTGCCGCCGCCGCCCTCGAGGAACGCCGGCAGGCCGGGCTGCCTCCCTTCTCCCATCAGGCCCTGATGCGCGCCGAGTCATGGGATGCGCAAGCGGCCTCGAAGTTCTTGGAGCGGGCCGCCCGCGAGGCGACCGCCGTATCCGTCAAGGGGGTGGCGGTCTTGGGTCCGGTCCCGGCCCCCATGGCGCGGCGCGATGGACGCTACCGCGCCCATCTGCTCGCGCAAGCGGATCTGCGGCCGAATCTGCAGGCGTTCCTGACGGCCTGGTTGACCAGGGTGCGGATCCTGAAGGGCGGCTCGAAGGTGCGTTGGTCCCTGGACGCGGATCCCCAGGAAATACTCTGAGAGACTGTCTAAAAAGTAGCCGGGTAGGTCGGGTTAGTCGCGGGGATGCGGCGTAACCCGACTTGGCGTAACCTGCCAGCTCCCCGTCGGGTTACAGCGCGCCCCATCATGGCAACATACCTCAGAGGTTGTCTAAAAAAGGGCCGTAGGCCAAAGTCCGGAGTAGGCTGGGTTGAGGGACGAAACCCAGCGTTTACGAGCTTATCTCATAACACATGAGGGTACGCCATGAGCGAGGCAACCTTTACCTTTCGGGTCGATGAAGACCTGAAAAACGAGTTCGACCTCGTCATTCCGGCTGGGACGCCGGAATCCAGTCGTCCAGGGAGGGCAACTCGAAGCATGCAATCGACTTTCGTTTTTCTTCCGAGCCTATGCGGAGAGGATACGGACCTCAGGCATTATCGGTCCTCGCAAGCCTGCCATCTCTGCCCCGCACCTATCGCCGGCGGGATCCAAGCGTATCCTGGTGCCACCAAACCTACTGACGATAGGTGCCGGGGCAAGGCACCTGGATTCCGGCAATCCTTGCCGGAATGACGGCTTAACTTAAACGTTGGCTTGCAATCCGGCCTGGTGGCTACACAGCGCCTGGTGGGCCACCACGATCACGGCTAATGACTGGGAGCCGCCGCAACTCATTCATCGAAAAGCAATTTGTACGCGCCCGCCTTGGCAGGTCATCTCTGCATCTCAACAAAAAAGCCCACGCACCGAAATGGTACATGGGCTTACAGGGTTTCGAGATTGCTGGCGATCACATATGAGAAGTGATGAATGCTGTTATCGCCAACGCTATAGATGCAATCTGCATCTGCCGAGACTCGGATTCTCGGCCAGCCATGAAAACCGCTTGTCGATAGCCCGCAGATACACATCGCGCTGCTTCCTTCCCCAGTTCTGCAACGTATAGCGGGCGATATTACGCAGGTCTTGAACCGCCCTCGGCGTGATCCTGAACGATTTTGTCATCCTTCCCGGTCTGACTCTTCAAGAAGCTTGTCGACCGAATAATTCTCGACGAAATCGCCTTCAAGTGCCTGCGCTTTACCTTCGGCCAGATGCACGCGCAAGGCCGCGAGTCTACTGTTGCGCCCTTCCATGTAGCGGAGCGCATCTTGCACCACTTCGTTTGCCGAGTCGTAGCGTCCGTTCGCGACCTCGTTCTTGATGAAGACTTCCCAATGCTCGCCCAAATTCAGGGATGTCATTGCTATGATATACTCTCGATTAAACTCGATTTTTCCTGATATTCTATAAGGGTCTAGATAACTTTAGCCACTGCGAGAGCATGCTAAGGTTATGTTATGCAAGGGAAAAATAGGTATTTCAGGCGTTCACACCTTTCGGAAGCGAAATTCAGCGTGATTATCCGCTCTTTTGCGCACGATTTACCGGCCTCGAAAATCGCCGAGCTGAGTGATGTCAGCCGCCCGACGATCAATCAGTTGTTGTTCGAACTACGGACCCGAATCGCTCGAATTCGTGACGCCTCCTCGCCCTTATCGGGTGAGGTTGAGGTGGATGAATCCTACTTTGGCGCCCGGCGTGTCCGTGGCAAAAAAG